>ERZ1106948.43-NODE-43-length-57782-cov-32.193618_pt1 | contig 57782 bp, 76 predicted proteins | sample MGYA00403673_ERZ1106948 | MGnify/ENA primary metagenome ERZ1106948 (study PRJEB35170, sample SAMEA104062409) | human gut metagenome | biome: human gut; feature: human-associated habitat; material: faeces | place: Denmark | collected 2012-05-07 ...
CGACCCATCTTCAATGACTTCAACTTGGGACAATTCTTCAAATAGAAATGACGATTTGAATCATTACTCCAGTTATTCTTGATCGTGAAGCTGTTCATCCCAACCACCACATTCTGCAACTCGCTCAACCCAATCAACTTCACTTCATTCACATGCTCAAAACAGTCATCTCCGATCTCAATTCGCTTCAACTTCTTCACTTCACTCAAATCCAACACATTGATACTCTCTCTATTGCAGTAATTTGACGATACAACTACTTCAGTGACAGACTTACTCAACGCCTGCCACTCCATCCCTGAGTGAATAGTCACTATCAACTCCTCCACCTCATTCCTGTGATTCCACAACGAGTCCTCTTCTCTCCCCTTCACATACCAACCACCAAACAACTCCACACTGTCCCTCAACCCTCCATCCACCCACTCACACTCATTCTTCGCCACTCCACTTTCCATATCAATCAAGTTTCCCATTCCATGCCGCACATAGCATTCCTTTGATGCGTCATACACATAACCGCCCTCATACACAGGTCGACGGTTCAGCACACTCACGTTCTCTTCGCCCTCACTCACTTCGTACTCAATCATCTCATTCTCACTCTCGAACTCTTGAAGAATCTGAAACAACTCGTCGTTCTTCCACACTCCATGAACCAACACACGACCACTCTCCTCATCATACGCATATCCCTCTCCCTCTCTCTTCATTGACTCTTCATTATCGTAACCACCGCGATACACAACATGATTCTCTTCACCTCTCCGAATGATCATCCTCACATTCCCCTTCCAGTTCCCCACATAACGCCGCTCATTCCGACTCAATAAGCTCTCCCAACTCTCCTTCCTCAACGCCCTTCCTTTCTCAAACACCGTGAATCCACCCACTTTCTTCCCGTTATATTCCTTCCAGTGCAATTTCAGCACTCCCTTGCGAAACAAACGACAATCGCCACTCCTCCCTTCTTTCACCACATACTCGTCACTGTGCGTTCCCTGAAACGTTGTTATCTCCACTCTTCTTCCCTTTACGTTCCTTCTCACACATCCAGCGGAACAGTACCCTTCCAGCATTACCGCTTTGATTTCATCTTCTATACATTGCCTCTTTTCTATAGTCTCCGTATCCAGTTGTCCCATGAGGCCGTTTATGAGCAACAAGTGTTCAGTGAATTTCCAACAAGCAGCTTCTCCTTTACACTCTCAGTAAGTTACCTATGCACACATCCTCTTAGAGCATCTCCAATACACTATCAGTGCCTCTCCAACACATACACCCCCTCAGTGAATCTCCAGTGAATTCACAACAAACACACGCCACGCGCCTTAATATCTGTAGTTGTCTCCCTTGTAAGGGCCCGCAATAGGAACGCCGATGTAGTCCGCCTGCTCCTGCGTCAGCTCGGTCAGCTCGCAGCCCAGCTTCTCCAAGTGCAGACGCGCCACCATCTCGTCGAGCTCCTTGGGGAGCGTGTACAGACGGCCGCGCTCGTACTTCTTCTCCTTCTGGTTGTCCCAGAGCGCGATCTGCGCCAGCACCTGGTTGGTGAAGGAGTTGCTCATCACGAAGGACGGATGGCCCGTGGCGCAGCCCAGGTTCACCAGTCTGCCCTCGGCGAGGATGATCACGCCGTGACCGTCGGGGAACACGAAGCGATCCACCTGCGGCTTGATGTTGTCCCTCTTCACGTCCTTCATCGCGTACAGACCCGCCATGTCGATCTCGTTGTCGAAGTGGCCGATGTTGCACACGATCGCGTTGTTCTTCATGTGCTTCATGTCCTCCGCCATGATGATGTTCTTGTTGCCCGTGCACGTCACGAAGATGTCGATCTCGCTCACCACCGAGCTCAGACGCACCACGCGCAGACCGTGCATGTACGCCTGCAGCGCGCAGATGGGGTCCACCTCCGTCACGCAGACGATGGCGCCCGCAGCCACCATGGCCTCCGCGCAGCCCTTGCCCACGTCACCGTAGCCGCAGACCAGCACGCGCTTGCCGGCGATCATCACGTCGGTGGCGCGCATGATGCCGTCGGGCAGCGAGTGGCGGCAGCCGTAGATGTTGTCGAACTTGGACTTGGTGACCGAGTCGTTCACGTTGATGGCGGGGAACAGCAGCGAGTGCTCCTTCTCCATCTGGTACAGACGGAGCACGCCCGTGGTGGTCTCCTCCGACACGCCGAGGCACTTCTCCGCGATCGATCTCCACAGGTGGCAGTTCTTGGGGATCTCGCGGCGGAGGAGAGCGAGCAGGCACTTGAAGTCCTCTCCGGAGACGGCGTCGGGATCGGGAAGCGTTCCGTCCTTCTCGTAGAGAGCCTCCCACTTCGCTCCCTCGTGGATCATCAGGGTCATGTCACCGCCGTCGTCCACGATGAGATCGGGGCCGCAAACGCCACCATCGGCAGTGGGCCACATCACAGCCTTCAGAGTGCACTCCCAGTACTCGGGGAGAGACTCGCCCTTCCAGGCGTAGACGGCAGCGGACTTCGCGGCGACAATGGCGGCAGCAGCGTGGTCCTGGGTGCTGAAGATGTTGCAAGAGCACCATCTGAGGGAGGCACCGCAAGCCTTCAGCGTCTCGATGAGAACGGCAGTCTGGACGGTCATGTGCAGAGAGCCGCTGATACGAGCACCAGCGAGTCTTCCGGCGTACTTCTGACGACAGGCCATCAGACCGGGCATCTCATACTCGGAAAGCGTGAGATCCTTTCTTCCCCACTCAGCAAGGGACATATCAGCAACCTACGCCGTCACCGAGCGGGAATCGAAACGCCTACCTTGTAATCGTTATCGTTCTGCATGCTTCCAACGGAATTCTGTGGCTCCGTGGAACGCAAATACGAAGGCGAAAAACGGGCCGATTTTGAACAAACAGCGCTACGCTTGCACGCTCTCCACCCTTTTCAAAAAGTGCGTCTCGTTCTTTATATATACAGCTATCCAACAAGGTTTGTCCGGCAAACGGTATGTGTGCAGCGTCTGCGGATGGAGGCGAATCCACTCCTCGTCCTCCTTCTTCACCACCTCGCTCGCGATGTACATCTGTCCCGACGCGATTTTCGCGATGCTCGGGTCCGATGCCGAGGGATTCGAGCGGATGTTGTGCAGCGCCTGGTCTACCACTCACACACCTCGCTCTCGCCTACCCTTGCTCCACAGACTCACGTACAGCTGGCTCGTCGACGGAATGCAGTAGGGGTCCATTTCCCGCGGTTCTGCGCAAATCCACCCCGTGGTGGAGACGGCGCTCTTGTCCTGCACGATCGCCGCCAGCGTCTGCGCCGACACCCGCAGCCAGGTGCCGTCCGCCGTGTAGATGATCTGCTCCACCTCGAACTCGCTGCCCTTGGGGATGGTGGGTCCCTGCGGGATGGCGAGCGACGGCGCCTTGCGGAAGCCTGTGCGTCAGACCGGCGTGCGGAGCCTACAGCAGTCCTTGATGGCGACGTAGGAGGAGTTGGTCTTGCTGGGCGCCGTGACGGTGTTGAGGGGCTTGTCGATGAGCTCGTCCATGAAGACTACAGTGAAGCGAGAGAGTGATGGGTACTCGACGTGTTGCGGCGACGACGGATGTTAAAGTGCTCCAGCATGCGCACCGCGCCGTCCATGTGCATCGTGCCCTGCGACTCGTACCGCATCCACGCCAGCATCGACGCCTGCTTCGCCGTGTAGCGCTTCTCCGGGTCCACCACCAGCAGCTTGCAGATGAAGTCCTTCGCGTCCTGGCTCACGTGGTCCCACTCGGGCGACGGGAACTCGAACTTCCCGCGCAGGATCTGTCGGTACATCAGCACGTCGTTGTCCGACGAGAACGGCGGGTACCCGCACAGACTACGCCTCACGCCTCTCCGCCGCGCCTACAGGATGTATGTGATCACGCCGATCGCCCAGATGTCCACGGGCGGTCCGTACACCTGGCCCTTCATGATCTCGGGCGCGAGGTACCCGGGCGTGCCGCACGAGGTCGAGAGACCGCTCATCGCGTGCGTCTAGTGATCACCATGATGATCAAGAACCACCTCACGCGCGAAGCCGAAGTCGGCGATCTTGATGTTGGTGTAGTCCTGTTTGTTCTTCAGCAGGATGTTCTCCGGCTTCAGGTCGCGGTGCACGATGCCGCGGTCGTGGCAGTAGGCGATGGTGTACAGCAGCGTGCGCACGACCGTCTGCGCCTCCCTCTCGGAGTAGCTCGCCTTGCTGACGATGGCGTCGAAGAGCTCGCCGCCCGAGCACAGCTCCTGCACCACGTAGTAGTAGTCGTTGTCCTGGTAGAAGCCCTTGATGCACACCACGTTGGGGTGCTGGCGCAGCAGCGACATGATCGAGACCTCCCGCTACACAGGGTGAGAGGTGGCATGGGACAGAGCAACGTACGTTCAGCGACACGGTGTCGTCTCCCGAGAGCTGCGACTTGGTTATCACTTTGATCGCGACGTCTTCGCCCGTCTTGCGGTCCGTCGCCAGCTTCACCACGCTGTACGTGCCCGAGCCGATCGCGTTCTTCATCTTGTAGAGCTGGTTGATGTCCGCCTTGATGGCGCACGCGTTGGCCTTCACGCCCGTGTTGTTGTCGTCTAGGGTGGAGACAGATGCGCGCATCTACCCTCGTCCTCTACAACGAAGTTGAACAGCTCCAGCACGCTGTTGACGTAGCTGTCCATCGACTCCGAAAAGAGATCCAGCTTCGCCGCGCGCACCTTGTTGATCGCGTGCGCAACGCTATCAGTCAGCGCGGGAAGGAAGACACGTACTACTGGTACTGCACCTTGGCCTTGGACGAGGGGAGGTCCATGGCGATGGTCTCGATTTCGCGAAGGAAGGCGCGCAAATCCTTGACATTGTCGCAGAGCTCCATTCGCTTCAGGACGAAGCCCAGCTGCGGGTCCACCTCCTCCTACACGTCACACATGCGCATAGAATCGACGGCAATCTCGCCCGAGATGGGACTGTTTTCCGTGCCGCTCTCGTTCTGCAGATAGAGCGTTTTCGCGTCCTCGATCGCGGCCTTCCAGGATTTCCGCTCAAGAACCGTCTCGAATGCAAACCAGTACACCTTCTTGTTGTTCTACCGCATTACCGCTCCTTAAAACTGCCGACTAATGTGATGGAAAGGCAGTGCGGCTTATCTATGTTGTACTCGCAATCTTCCACGCTGGCAATATCTTTGAGGGAAATGTATCCGTCACACGCTCCGCCTTCCTCGCTGTACCATTTTAGCTCGCACTCCCTCAACTCTAGATAGCGGCGAGACCACTTCTTACGGAAGGTCGACTAACAGCATGAGTACTACCGTAATTGGGCGAACCTGTTTTTCCAAATAGCCGCTCTTCAACAGTTTGTTCGTCATTTCAACCATTTGCGGAGATAACAAACACTGAAGTGTGGGCGAGGAAGGGCGCCATTTCGCACCGATTCCCGTTTCAGTCGAGCAGATTCGATTCGTTCTTTGCGTTTCTTCACGGGAGTATTCGTGCGAAATCACGCGGAGACAGCAGCACAACGTATTCCCACGCAAAGACGCGTGTCCAACAGACAATGAGCAGAGAAACGAAAAGAAATGGAACAGGAATTACAGTTTGGCAGCGAGAGCGCGTATCCTCGCCTCGAAGGCTCCGTTGCAAATGGCAGACTGATGCGTGTAGAACGGGTTCATAATGCACTACAATGAATGTACGTATTGAAGCACTACTCGTGTGTACTCCTCCTGCACTCCGAGGAAGAAACGCCGAATCCGCTCGTCACTCTCATTCTGGTGAAGTAGCATGAAGCAACTGTGTACCGCATGAAGGAATCAACGGGTGTGGAGAGACCAAACGCAAAGGATATTGCCCGGTGTCAGGGAGGCGGAAACGAGGTATCCGTTCGATTTGTCGATTACTCCGAGATATCTAAAGCGTGACGCCGCACTACAACCATCCCACTGCGCATTGGAAGTCTTGCGCTTTTCGTCGATCACATCCAGCGCAGAGTACAAAATGAACTCGGAGAGGTGCGGAGTCGTTTCCGTCTACGCGATCAGCGATAGGTGCTCCAATACGAACATTCTCCTTGCTGATGCCTATAGAAAGAAGGGGCTCGTCGTTGGAAAAGATCACAAACCGAACAGGAGAAGCCATAGTAATTCTGTGAAGAGACAGATCATCATGGGCAATGACGGAGGCACGAAGGCGTTAATGAAGAAGTACTCCCGATGGGGAGTGAAGAAGGAGGTGGCGCATTACGAGCCGGAGGAGGTGATTCAAGGAAAGTGGTCCACGTGCGCCTTGTCAGGAGAAGCGCTACAAAGTCCAGTATGGATTCTGCGCGTTGGTGAGGACTAGGTCTGTGCTTGCGAGTTGGGCTATCTCTTCAACAAGGAGGCCGTGATCCAAGCCATTATAGACAAGAAAATGCCCAAAGCCTTTGCCCACATTCGGAAGTTGAAGGACGTGGTCGATTTGCACCTGGCCGTCAATCCGGACTACTCGCCGAAGTACACGGGCAACTCCGCCAACTACTGGCAACAGGACATTCTGGGCGGAAAGTACATTTGCCCCATCACGAAGGAGGTGATTGGCGGCAAGACGCGATTCTGTTATCTGCGAACCTGTGGGTGTGTTATGGCCGAGAAGGCCATCAAGGAAATCCCGTCATCCACGTGCTTGGTGTGCGGCAAGCCGTTCACTGAAGACGACGTAATCATTATAAATGGAACGTGCTTTGCTCTGTTGTTAATTCATGAGTAGGGAGGAGGAGAGGAAGGCGCTTCGAGAGCGTATGGAGAAGCGGAGGCTAAACGAGAAGAAGTCTGTATGGGTTGTGTTTCTCTGTGATTCGTGTAGAAGAAGCGGCACAGTCATGAGCAAGAGGGAAAGGAGAAGGAGAAGTCAAGGAAAACAGAGTGAAGCGTTGTTGCTTTTGTTTTAGCAAACGTGCATTCTTGGGTCTTTCGTTGAGATAGAACAGGCGTGACGAATCTGCTCTTTTGATTGGCGCACGAATAGGTCGTGGCAATTGCAGCCATTTCTTTCTTTCCCTCGGCACCAAAGGAATGAAGCATTTCCTTCCATATCTCTGCATTCTTTGCATCGTTTTATGTGATACCACCTATTTGGAAAGGGTGCTCGCCATGGCGAGTCAATCCCAGGCGTCGCATCCTCAACTTCAGTCATCAAGCAGCAATCCGATGCGTTTATACTGAAGAGTGGGATGATGCGTAGTCTGTGGAACGTACGACTCCGATTGTCAAGCGCAGGAAACCATGAGTTGTTGACGGGACATGGACTGATGAATAGCGATCGATACGAACGTGGTGCTCCGCGGCATGATGCACATGGACCCTCCTCTTGGCACAATTTCGACGTACTACTATGATGACAAGTACTGTCTCCCAAAGGCGTTCCACAAGAAGACGGGCATCAACGTGTCGATCAAGAGAACGAACAGTGTGGAGAGGGAGTATGATTTCCACATCCAGGGTGCCTTCTTCTCCGTTTCGGAGGAGTATTTGAGCCATCTGAACTGCTCTCGGAGAGTGAAGCCAGGACACGAGTATCCAGTGACGGCATATCACTGTGTGGACGAAAACGGGCAGAATCCGTTTGCGGATCTTGAGAGTGATGTGGGTCGCACCGTCCATGGCACCGTCATTTACTACGACGATGCTGTTCACTTCGTGATTGCGGGTCAGACGTACGCGTTCCGTCGTCAAACGAGTACTGGCTGTGATAGTCAGTTCTTTGGGGAGGAAACAGCCGCTGGGAAATCCACGCACTTCCTCCTTTGGGTCGTTGCTGGTGCCCTTGCAGTTGTCGTGGTTCTTGCGATGACTCTTGTTCTCCGCTCTAGGTCCAAGAACAATGAAGACACTGCAGAGGTCACTCTTGTGTAGTGTTTCTACTGTCCTATCTGTTTGTTTTCGATGCGTAGCCCGTAGGAAGGATTCTGAGTGGATAGTGGTTCTTCCTCACTAATGTAAGTTCGACAAGATGGTTTTCAGCGTGTTGTGCCCCTTTGAGGGGATACCGACGTTTCTCCCGATATCTTACCACAATGTGTCGCACCTTCGTGTCATTCCATCCCGTCGTTCCTATCCTCCGTACCACTCACTCTTCGGAACCGTGTTTTCCGCATCGCAGAAATCAGTACTGCGGATAGTAAAGCAAAGCAACGTATCGGATAGGGAGAGCAAGGGCAAAACAGTGTAAATGAAAGAAACGAAACAATGTGGAAACGTGGAAACTGTATAATGTGTCAGCCATACATTTTGAGCCAGACTAATCTTTCAATATGCGTAGTGCTATTGTCCTTAGTGTTCTCATTGCTGCGTCTCTCGCAGTCAACATCACTCCTTCCATGGTTATGAAGGGTATGATGCACCCCAAGGGTTACAAGCCCTCTCGCTCCATGAACCCTCTGTCGGATTCCATCGATAGTAGGGTTTCTCCTCGTCCCGTAACCCTTAGTCTGCGGTACTTACGATAGCGAGTGCATGGATATGCAGTATGTCTGTACTCCTTCTATTCTGTTGTTGACGACTAGCCATGAAGATTGATTTCCTGGTCGAGGGCGAGCCTGGCAAGGATGCCGACAAGATGGCGTTGAAGAATGACGGGTATGTGGGTACTACCTGTGACCAGGAGCAGTTCATGATGACGATGACCGTTAAGGGAACTCGTCAGGAGAATAACGGCATTGACAAGAAGTACCAGATTCTTGTGGACGACGTCACCATTGTGCCCTCTGAGATGTACCTTTCTACCGTTACCTGCACGGAGCCTATGGTTGCTATGAAGGAGTACTCCGTTAAGGATTTGGACTGCAAGGATCAGGAGGGTAACGATCCTTTTGAGGATCAGAAGGAGATGATTGGTCAGGCTCAGGAGCTCGAGATGACCTTCACTGAGACTGACGTTTCGATTAAGCAGGATGACGAGGATCCTATTGTGCTGGGTCGTTCTTCTGCCGTTGGTTGCGGAAGTGCTCCTACTCCTGCTCCTACTCAGCCCCCTACTACTCAGCCTCCTACTACTCAGCCTCCTACCACTCAGCCTCCCACTGAGCCTCCCACTACGCTGCCTCCTACCACCCAGCCTCCTACCACCCAGCCTCCCACTGAGCCTCCTACTACTCAGCCTCCCACTACTCAGCCCCCCACTCCCGCTCCTACGACTCTTCCTCCTACTCCCGCTCCTACTACCCTTCCTCCTACCCAGCCTCCTACTCAGCCTCCGACTACCCTGCCTCCCACTCCTCGTCCCACTCATCCTCCTCACCCCACTCACCCCCCAACCCAGCCTCCTACTCCTACTCCTACTGAGAAGCCCAGAAACAACATGGTTTGGTACATCATTGGTGGAGTTGTGTTCGTCGTGATCATTGTTATCTGTATCATGTGCTGCTGCAAGAAGAGTGAGAAGGAGAAGAACGATAAGACGCCTCTTGTCTAAGTAGTTAATTCTGCTCCTGTTTGTTTCATCCAGAGAATGGCTTTGTCCCTACGCGATTTCGTCTATATGGTAGCTTATGTAGATGCAACACGCTCTGTAGCAACCCTGCATCGATTCTGTCACCCGTAGACGTCAATCGAGTCTTGTGAGGGATCGCTCGCCACGATTGCCACCCGACTCGACTCCATATGCACAAGCCAAATGCAGGTTTTCCAGAACTTTCTGCTGTCCATTCTGTATGCTTCGTCTACGGAAGACTTGAACCAGCTTTGCCAGGATATCAAGGGTAATCCTTATCCACTTCTACGGAGAAAGAGCTACCTTTCATGAAGTCCAAACGCTTCACGACGAATCGCAGCGCATCGTCAAGACGCCGCTGTTTAGCACACTCAACTCGAGCATTATCGCCAACTTCCTCCGCAATTACCAGTCCATCGAGAGGGACTACAACACCCTCCAAAACCTCTACCGTCAGTTACTTGCCAAGATGGTATTCCTCATCCTCCATCCCATGAATCCACTATCCAACGGCAAGAGAGAGAAGAATTCGCTGTTCTACGGAACTCTGCAACACAGAATCGGAAAGCGAAATTGATGCTTCATTCTGTCATTCTCTAGTCCTGCAGAACATAGTGAAGGAAGAAATAAAGCAGAAGCATGGAGCCGTGAGTGATCATATCTTCTTCTTCTCCTTAGAATACCCTATGGATACTGATATTCGAGTGCGTCATTGAAGAGCTCATGAACGGCGAGGACGACTCCAATCAACAGCAACTGATTCATCAGCTCCACCAGATCGCAACCACTCTCAACAAGCATGAGTCTCTTGAATGGAGACAGCAGCTGCGAGAACACGGAATACCCAGCGCTCTTCACGAGCTGTCTCAGAAGTACCTCCACACAAACGACTATGCCTACACCAAGCTAATGATGCTCATTCACTTCGTGGAGATGGAAGAGAGTTAAGTTGTTTCTTCAGGACACGAGTACTGAAACAAACACATCACACTCAGGCACTCACTTCGGATAGGAGATACTGGTCCTTGCCCTTCGACAGCACCTTCAGACCGCCCTTCTTGAGGCGAGTGGCAAAGTACACTGCAAGCAGCGCAACAGCAATCACGGAGACAATCGAGACGGTGATCACCACCGCCCAGTTGACGTATCTGCGCAGCACCACGCTCTCGATGTTCGCAACAAAGCCGTCTCCCATCTTCTTCCCCACCAGCTCGTTGAAGCGCGGCTTCAACTTCTCGAAGTTGCGGAGAATCACCTCGCCGAACGCCTTGTCCACGCCGCAGCGCGAGAACACCGTCATCACCGTCGTCTCGCCGTCGCTGCTGAAGTCCGCGTACAGGTAGTTCACGTCGTCCGCTCGCAGGTACGTGGAGTCCACCAGCAACGCCGTCATCTCCTTGCTCTTCTCCTCCCACATCGACTCGCGCATGCCGCGGATCGTGAACGACCAGTCCACGAACGCGTAGCCGTTCTCCGGGTTCTTGGTGAAGCACTGCGAACGGTCCTCCACCCACTTCGCCTCCGCTCTGTCCCGCGTGCACACGAAGCGCTTCCGACCCGTGGAGCCGAGCGGGCAGGACTTCGGGAACGACTGGCCCTCGATCATGTTGACATGACCGTTCTTCTTCGGACAGGCGAGGACGCGCGTGTGGTAGAAGCGAATGTTCTTCACGAGGATCGGCTGCTGCTGCTGCGTGCTCGCGAACACGAACTGCATCGAGCTGAACGGCTGCGTGTTCTCGAAAACGAGCCCCTCGTGGAGCGCACTCAGCGCACCGCCGCTGTAGGTGCCCAGCAGCTTCTTGCCCTCGTCGTACACGCCGAAGATCTGAAGCGAGTACACGCCCTCGCTCGCCACCGCTCTGGTTATCTTGGTCACCACCTGCGCCGCCTTGAACGTGTAGGTCAGCGTCGCCGGGTAGTACTGCGTGCCCCACCCCTCGCGCTCGTTTTCGATCTCGGTGAAGGCGGCCGCTGGCGGGTGCTTCGGATCTTCCACGATCTGCGCTGCCGAGGCAGTGCCCTCAAACAGCGGGATCTGCGGCGAGGCCGTGGTCTCGAGCGACAGTGCGAAGCGAATCGTCTCCGATTTGCCCTTGACGAGACGAACCGCAATGACGTTGCTGCCGCTGGAGACGAAAAAGGAGGGAATGGGTATGTAGGAGGAATCGTCTTCGAGCGACGTCCGACTCACCTCTCTGCCATTCACGAACACGACGGCGTAGCCCTCGCCGTAGAGCGTCAGAAGGTAGTACGTGACAGTGGCGTTACTGGCGACGAACGGAGCGCGGAAGAAGGCTTGCGCAGCCGAATCGAAGGAGCCCCACGTGCCTTCAGAGCCACGCTTCCATGCCTTATCGTCGAAGTGGAGTCTGTTCCAGCGATCGTCGGGCTTGCCGACGAAATAGGCGAGCTGTGAGGAGTTGGTGAGAAGCGAGCCGAAGTGCGCCTTGAATGTGGAGTACTGCTCCGATGACTCGTACTCGGAGATGATGTGATCGTCCTTGTACAGAATGACGTCGCCTTGACCCATGGTGTGAAGGTCGAAGGAAGAATAGGGGACGCAGAACGATTGGGACTTCTGGTAGAACATGGGAGACTCCGCTGTAGGCAGCATGTACGTCGCGTTACCGCTCTTCTTCACAGTGATGAGAGACGTCTCTTCGGGACAACTGCCGCAGTACACAAAGAACGTGAGCTGAGTCGATCTCACCTTGTTCCGGACAGTAATCGTGTAGTTCTTCACACCCTTTTCATTCATGCTCAGGGAGAATGTGAATGTCTGAAAACTAACGCCGACAAAAGGGGAAATCGAAGCAAGTGTGACAGGACCCCTTGTCACTAGCTGGAACTCCTTCTCAACTCCACGAATGACGGACACGACGCGGGGGAATATGATTTCAATGGGCGCATCGATGTCGTTAGTGAAGTCATCTTCCAAGAGTCCACCCACATAGTTTGCGGTGTAAAAGCGAGTATCCTTTTCATCAGAAGCGGTAAATACGAAGTTGGAGGTCCAGGGCTTGATCATCTTGAAATGAATCAATCCACGGGGAAGACACAAAAGGTTATCAGAAACGAATACCTTAGACACCAATTTGGACTCATAGAAGAACTCAAACCACCCATCTCCACTAACACGCGTAAAGTTTCCATATTCACATCCGCGTACTTCAATATCAAACGGCAGCGTGGCAGTTTGAGTAGGCGTAGTGGCCGTAATGGTAAACGTCGTCTTCGGAAGTACCGTATCTCTTCCGATTTCAAGGGTATTGCCCCTGATCCGTACTTGAGAGTGATAGGGGCTAATACTCCAAGTCGCCTGCTTGTCTCCGTAGTGAAGGGTAAGTATGTCCTTCACTACTTCACGATATTCAGAATAAGAGGTAATCGTTTCTTCTCTATCATTGGTAACGGTAATGCCATCTTGTGTGACAGTCTCGCTGCGACACAAGCAGAGGGCTAGCATAAATAGTACCAGGTACTTGCTGTTGAGAACCATTCTTCTCCTTCAGAAATAACAAATAATGATGACGAGTGCGCACTCCAATGACAACTGGATCGTAATCATGGAATCATCAATACCTGCACGCGTGAAGAGATTTGTATTCGTTCCTCTCACATGGATACTTCACCTCTCATTTGGTGTCTATCATGACATGTACTATCAATTGAGGTTATTTCCGGGTCTTTCCACTCAGTGACAATTGTGTTCACCACCACAGGAGTGCATTGCACGTCTGTTCTGTCCTGGAATAACATATTGGATAATGTGTTGAATGTGAAAGGGAATCCCATCATGATTCTATGATACTCAAATTCTTCAACGATTCGTTCTGTGATTGCAAACTACAATGGATCTGAACATTCTGTGAGGGTATGAACGAGAATCACGATGATAGGTTCAATCCATTCAGCATTACATATACGTATTTCGGTCACACTCAATCTCAACGATCTATAACGAAAGGATACAGAATGAAACTGCATTACTGGAAACAACCTTCTCATTCAGTTATTGGAGAAATCAACCCTCATACAGTACATTTCTCACGGTAGATTCCCAAAGAAGGCACATCACACCCCTTCTCGTTTGAACTCTCCTTTCTCTCTCACACTTAGAAACTATCTCAATACCAATCTCAGACACTGGATCAAAGGAGTCTCTAGCGACTCCCAAAACAGTCCCTATTCGCCCCATGCCGCCGAAAGTCCCTATTTTGCGTTTTCGATGAAGAAAGCAGTAAATCCTGATGAAAGCAGTCTTATTGCTATGTACCCTTGTTCTAGGATGCGAGGGCATTTTGATCTACACGGATAAAACCTATGTCTGTTCTCACGTCAATTCGACTTTTGGACTCGATTATGGATCGAACAGTAAGTGCAACCGATTTGCCGTCAAATGCAGATTACACCGGCTCCTTTTACTTGAGTTCTCCCGACGACAACTGTGACACGGTTTCAGACGATCTGACGGGCATGATCGCCATGGTCCGACGGAATTCGTCTTCGACGTGCCATCCCGCAAAACAGGCTTGGTTCGTACGTTGTGAAGAGTGTCGTAAACGCGTAGCTGCAACAAGCGGGAGCAACTGGCGTTCTTTTCGTCAACAACTACGACATTTGGCAGTCGTTCGAGACGATCACGGATTCAAAGAGTTCGGAGTATAACGTACGCTCACTGCAACGGATGTCACTGTAGATCTCGATTCCAGTGGTAGGAGTCTTGTTTGAGTCGGCTTCGGAGATTGTGAAGCTTGCCAAGAAGAATTCGACGATGCAGATATCCATATGCATCAGGGGGTTGTGTATGAGTCGTCTCATGTTCTTCACGCATAGATCAGCCGTACTCCTTTTGGGACTACATCCTGCTCTTCCTCTCTGTATGAACTCATTTGACTAGTTAAGGGTAGATGGCCGGCATCATGTGGGGAAGCTGGCTGATCCTCTTCTTCTTCTCCAAGGCCTCGGAATACATCAAGCGCTACCGAAGACAGCACTACGTGAAACAGATCAAGGTGAGCACATATCACGAGAAGTGAGCCCTTCTGCTTTCGCTGAGGAACAGGAAATCCACAAATGTCGAGGAGCGTCCAACGTGTGCTGTGTGTCTTTGCGAGTTCAACGAGGGCGACTCGGTGAAGGTACTGCGGTGTGGACACTCCTTCCACAGCGACTGCATTGATCCTTGGCTGATTAACGAGAAGGCGCTCTGCCCTGTTTGCAGAAGGGGCATTTTCCAAGTGGAGGACTGGGTATGTTTTGTGGAGGTTATCGTGAGGAATAGAATCTTCTTGAGGAGAATCAGAGCCGTGATATTGATCTGATGCTGATGCGTGTGGGTGGGGATAGGAAGCGAGTTTGAGGACTAGAGGCGCGGAGTGCGAGCTCGTTTAGCAACATCTTCATCTGCTTCTTCTGCTTGTGTTTTATGGTGTTTCCCTTTATCTACATCTCATTTCAGTAACCTTCCTTTTTTCTTTGCTTGTGTTTGTTCAAGCACGTGATGGAGCATAACGGTTTCGATTCTGCGCGACGGCTTCTTGTGGAAGGGGTACTGTTTTCCTTCCGGCAGGCGATGGACGCAAGGATCTCCATTCCTCTACCGCAAACAAAGCGGTATCGAGAGAAACAGAACGACGATTACACGCGGTAAGACAACCATCCTTCTCTCACTCCAGATATGCCTACGATTCGAGCACGGACGGGAGAGAGGCGTGCGTATTCGCGTTCCCGACCAGATTCAAGGAAGAGGTCCATTCTCGTTCTCCCCTTTAGACTAGATCAGGGAGGCGTACAACGAGTGCAAGGCACTCCCAGATGAATGCAAGCGGTTTCTTATCCAAATCGACGGAATGTGGGGAATGACTGATTGTCTTCATTCTAGCGAGGAAGACGCGAATCAAGTGCTCGTGACAACGGAGGGATGTCAGGACGTCACGGCTATGCGTTTCCTCGAGAAGGATCCCAACGCAACGGCAGGGAACGCCATTGTCTTCATCCACTCTCTTCTTCTCGCCGCCATCGCCTTCTGCAAAGCCGACAGAGTGATCACAGCGCTCTCACAGCATCAAGTGCTCTGGGTGGGTGACCAAGTGAAGCTCCTCCTGCCTCGCGTGACTCGTATGGGCAGCAGAGACGGAGTGACATCCTCTCAATACCGCTCCGTCTTTGTCCCGTCTCAAGCACGTCTCTGGAACTGGACATCGTCAGAGGCGGATTCAGTCTATGTCAAGAAGCGCCACTCTCCTCACCCATAGACGATCGGTTCTGTCCTGGCATATCATCTGGAGACATTGCGGAGTGTCCACCGTCTCTTCGACGAGAATCCCCAATTCGCGGAAGCGCCGATACAGTGGAGTCTTCTTGCGGAACAGTGCGACCACGCGGAGAGCATCGCGCCCACTCGTGACTATCTCTCCGGACTGCACACGGTGGCTCGATCGATGTGCAGCGAGTGCTACCAGTATCGCCCAACGCTCTCGGATGCCCTCCGTCTGTTCAACACGCTCTGCGCCACAGAAGACATGACTACTCCCCCCTCATACCACAGCAGAGCGTGCCAAGACGCCCTGCAAAGCAACCAACCCTTCCGATTCCTCCGCACGCGGGAGCGCTTTCCCCAGGACCAGGAGGATGAGTGGTCGTTGCTGCTGGTTGTCCCCCGCATGGGTCTTCACACGTAGAAGAATAACATGGAGGCGTATCTGACGCTCATCCTCCCTCGCCTTTCCCAATATGACCACAGACAGTCGTTCTGCCTCATGATGGTGCTCTCCGTGCTGCAGTACAACCGAGCAATGAAGAAGGTGCTGAGGCAGCAAGACAGGGAGGACGCAGAGCGCTACCCGATCCTCTCTCTCGACATTGACGAGATCATGAACGACTCGCTGTCCGAGCTGGACCTCCAGGAGCTGCGAGAGATGCTGAAGGAGGTCACGCAGCGCGAGGAGAGGCGACGCAAGATGGTGCTGAGCGCGGAGTGTCTGTACGCGACGACTTTCAGTCTCTTGCAGTACGCGCTGGAAAAGCGGGACACGCCCAGTCTGGAAGTGTTTGTGTATGCTCTAACGCAGGCTCCGGGTGGGGATGGTTTTGGCAACTAACGGCTAGGGGCGGCTCTCTGTCTATGGCACGAGCACGAAGACGAACTCGCCACACTCGTTCAGATGGAAGGGAGCGAATCTGCGCGGGGTCGTCTTCTGCAGATTCTGTTTGCATGCTTGCCGGAGCATGCGTCTACACGGCTCATTTCGTGGATCACTCCTCCCATGAGGGCATCCACTCTTCTGCGCTCGAACATCATCCTGTTGCAGCAAGTGATCAACCACACCCACTGCCCCATCAAAACGATCGCAGCGATCGAGTTCTATCTAGACAGTTGTGGGTGTGAGGTCAGCTACTTCGCGCCTGTGATCATGAATCGCATGGAGGCGATGCACATACGCCATGTTCACATGCACGACAGCATCGTGGAGGACGCGATCGACGCGATCCGGATGCTGACTCCAGGCGTGATGCGCGTGGACATCCTTCACGCGTCCGTCTTCTACCACGCTCTTCTTCAGGTCATTGAAGACACTGTAGAGTGTTGCGTTAACGCGTCCCTTACCCTCGAACTGCTCACCGAAACGAACGCCCTCTTGAAACGGCAGCTGGAGGAAGATAGAGAGAACGAGGGAGTTCTGCGAACTATCGTGACTGTGATGCAGTGCTTTCACGTGTAGGAGAGACGACTGGCAGAAATCAGGAAATCGAGTTCCATTCAGCTCCTCATGATGGGAAGCGACGTTGCGCAGCTTAGGAACCTTATTCCATTACCCTAACGCGACGATCTCCCCTCTAGACTTGATTCCCATTAGGAGCGGAGATTCCCGCGGCATACTCTGATTCCCTCCAAATTGCTGTGGCCGAAAGAATGAATATCCCGTGTTTGTACACCACACGCAAGACACAGAAAAGCAAGCGGTGGCAGGACGGACACTTGATCGTGAATACGGTAAGGCGCGACTGTCTGTCGGAATCATGAATAGTCCACCAACACGTTCGTTCTCTACGACGATTCTGACAACAGTTTGTCTTCCGGCGTGCTGAAGGCATCCGTCCCTTCTCTCCTTGAGTCGGTGGAGGATGAATACCAGTTCGAGCAGAGGGAGTATTTGATTTCCATCGAAAAGGAGGCGATCCCGTCCTCCTCAAAGCCGCCTCCTCCAAAACCCTCGTATAAGCGTCCCGCACCGAGTGCCCCGCGCAATGAAAAGGAGGATTATGTGGTTCCTCGATCGAAGGAGGAACAGAGGGATGTTGATGTTTTCGCTATGCTCCAGCCGAAGCGTGTTCCGAGCAACCCGCTTTCTGCTCCCTTGGATGATTTGCTTTCTCTCCTGAAGAGTCCTGGTGGTCATTCCGAGGCGAGGGAGGATATCAGCGATGTTTCTATGTATTCGTGTGTTCCTGATGCTTGTGGTTGTAGTGGTGGGTTATTGGGCTGTGTTTCTCGATCCGTTTCTGATGAGCGAGCATGCGTTTCTCGCTCCGTTTCTGATGGGCGAGGGAAGGACATTTCTCCTTCTTCTTTGTCAATGAACGACGTCTCTCCTTCCTCTCCACCAGTAAACCATTCATCTCCCTCCACTCCATCAATGAACAACATCCCTCCGCAATCAAACAACCCTCCCTCACTCAATGCCGAACCACTCCCCTCAGACCCCCAAGCACTCACACTCCCACCCTACGAAGCGATCCAATCCCGCACTCCCTCCTTCTACTCCCTTCCCGCCTCCTCCCCCTCCTCCTCCCTCTCCGCCTACCAGCAATCCATCCGCCTCGTCACCCACTCCGTGATGCGCTACACGCTCTTCACTGCCATGAAACAGTGCGCACACACTCTCCTCCTCACCACTAGCCTCTTCTCTCTCTACACACGCCAAGGCCACCACCCCGCACCCACTGACGTGTACCCGCCCCTCGCATGGCTGGAGCGGTGCGGCTCGCCCTCCGTCTGGACGCACTGCAGCATCCGCGTGAAGCGAGAGGAGTGGAAGAAGACGAAGAAGGTGGCGATCGAACCGCGGTTCTTCCTCACCACGCCATCGCTCTCCTCCACGGAGAAGAAGGACGAGACGAGTCTGTACAACGCGCTGCTCCTCGTGATCTCCTCGTCGCACTACTGGTTCTTCCGGTCTCTCTGGCACGGCTGCACCGCCAACCACCTCCTCGAAATCGCCCCGATTTCTGGAGTGAACGAATCGAGGTTGTCCGACCAGAGTCAACTCACTGTCCTTCACTGCGGCATGGTAGGTGCTGTTGTCTCCCTCCACGATAGATCGACATGGAGATGAAGGTGTTGACAGCACTGCCCGCCCTCTCTCGACTCACCGTCTCCTCCTCTCTCCTCTCCGCCTCCGCCACCACGCGTGTCGAAGACCCCATACCCGAGATCGTGTTGCGTGAAGCACGACAGCGCATCCTCGCTCTCTTCCAACTCAACTCATCGCAGATCGAAGTGCTCGACGCTGTGCTGCTCCGCCTCCACCAGGACGCCTCGCCTCTGCTCCTGATCCAGGGCGTGTTCGGCAGCGGCAAGTCGCTTCTCATCAGCTCGCTGCTCATCCTCCTCCACTCTCTCCACCAACTCCGTTCCACGCTGGCAGATCGCGATACCGACTTTCTGAAGCTGGGCGAGATCCCGTGCGTTGTTGAAGCGCTGTCCGCGCCGTCTCGCCGCCGCAGGCGCGCACATCACCTCAACGTGCTGTTCTGCAGCCACACGAACGTCGCCGTGGATCGCGTCTGCCTGCTGCTGCTCCAGCACGGCTTCAGGGCCTTTCGCCGCACGGGGAACATTCGTCGCATCCACCCCTCACTGCGCGAGTTCTACGGGAGTCGCAAGAACGACGAGGGCGAGGACCGCGTTCTGTGCACCACGCTGTGCTCTCTGCCCGAGGACCTGAGCGCCATCGACGTGGTGATCATCGACGAGGCGTCGCAGATCACCGAGTACTACGTACACTCACCCACACTCCATCACACTGTAGGCGTTGCTGCCTCTGCTGGTCGCGAACCCGCGGCTGGTGTTGCTGATCGGGGACCAGAAGCAGCTGCCGCCCGTTCCCATAGGTACATGACCCTGTCTCTGCTGACGGGTAGAAGGAATCCCTCCGGTGAGCACCTCCCTCTTTGAGCGTCTCCTCGCCTTTCGTCTCGACGCGTGTCCCGCGTGATGAATAGACACGCCGCTTCTGCTGAACACGCAGTATCGCTGCCACCCTCTCATCGCCAATATGGCATCCACTCTCTTCTACAACGCCTCGCTTCTCAACGGACCCTCCACGGAGTCCATCCCGCTCATCCTGCCGTCGCTCCCGCGACTGCTGTTTGTCCACCACGCCTCTTCTGAAGAGTCCTGCTATGGTAGAGAGTGTGTGATTCTGTGAAATGCAGACTCGTTCGTCAATCAGGGCGAATTGCAGATCATCCTTCGCCTCCTTCAGTGCGTCTCCCCATCCGTCTCCCTCGGCGTCATTTCGCTGTATGCAGCACAATGCACGGCGTTCCATCGGAAGATGGGGGAATCGCCGTTCCAATTCTCCACGGTCGACGCCTTCCAGGGAAACGAGAAGGACGTCATTGTGCTGTCAACGGTCCGCTCCAAGACGATAGGGTTTACGGCGGATCCGCGTCGTTTGAACGTGGCGTTCACAAGAGCCAGATCCCAGCTCATAATTGTGGGCAACCGCGATTTGCTGAACCGAGACGCGCTTTGGAGACGCGTTTTGTCGTTCATTGAGGAGAAGGGTCGGATTCTCAGTCCGGCTGAACTGTATCGTTCTCTATCGTGATATGCTTGTTCAACAAACATGCGCTATGGAATTATCTCTTCGATGGTGTCAATGCAGGAGCGAAGATCGGCTCTGAAAACGATTTCCATGACTATCATCCACACGACGAACAGAGCGGAGAGGATGTTTGCGAATGTCAAGAAGAGGGTCAGGATCTTCATTGAACAAACACGCCAATATCCTCTTAACAAAACACTTAGTGGTGGCGTCTGTGGTGGCTGTGGTAACTGCGGCTGCGACTGTAGCTACGACTGTGGTGGGAGTGACGGTGACGATCATCGCGATGGCTTCGAGAGCGATCCCTGTAGCTTCTCGACGTGTCTCTTCTGTCGTCTCTTCTGTCGTCTCTTCTGTCGTCTCTTCTGTCATCTCTGCGATCATCACGATAGGAATCGCGACTACGACTAGGAGTAACGCTGCCACAAAGCAACCCACTTATCCGTCAAGTTCATGGCTTCCAACTGCTTCAGCTTCTTGCGAATGGCGAGGAAGGCGACATGAGACTTGCCGGTGAAGTGATCAGCCAGCCGTCTACAGATGAGCAGAGAGAACAGCAAGGACTGATCGACGTCGAAGACAGATAGCATGCCACCACAGATGTTGCAGATACGCGTCTTCTGCGCTGGCGTGGCAACCATTGCACTAACCAGTCACTGCCATACACAGCACAAACGTGATTTCTGGAGGCAGCTTTGCCTGCTCCTCCTTTAGGTGCAACGCCTGGATACTCGCCTTCATTTCAGTGCTTGTGTTGATTTTCTGCTGCAGCTCTTCCGCCAACTGATCCTTCCCCATTTTGTCTACACTAGTCAAACATGCGGAGCAACGCTTACATAGCTCTTGCACCTGGTCTTCCATTTTATCGATTTCCTCCGCAATTTGTTTCACGTCATCAAACTCCTCCATCTTCATCAGATTCTCGACTCCATCCGTTCTAAAGCGCGTCACGGCATTCTATCTCGTTATACTCTCCCATCTCTCGCTACGTTGATTCGACGATCGCACTGACGCACCTGCTCACGCAATTCACACATCAGGTTGTACTCATAGTTGTAGTCCTTCTTGTGGGGATCTGCTTCATAGCTAGTCGTTACACGGAACCGACAATCTGCCACTTCTTCTTCAGCAGTGGATCGTGAAGTTTACCGCATGGACCGATGTCGTACTTTGAGGATGCTAGGCGGTCGTGAACGCAGAATCCGAGCAGATATGATTTGCACACACGACTGTCTCTGAAGTCCTAGGCGTTAACGAGAGGAGGTGCAGCCCGAACCGTAATCTCTCTGGGACGCTGCTCTCCGTCACGATCAGGACCCATCAACTCGTCCAATAGCTTCCGAATGTCCTCCATTTTTGAGAAATGGGAAGAACAATGATGGACAGAAAACGGGAGTATTCCTGTCAGTTCCTATGCTTTGAGTGAAATGGAATGATTCTAATCAGTGGAGTGGAGAAAAGCAGGGTGTAGTGCTCTGTTGGGGATCAGAGAGAAGAGGGGGATTGAGCGAGGTAGATGACTGGAATGGATGAAAGGAAGTGATTGGAATGCAACTGGGTAATGAAAAGAGTGATTGACCGATTCCCTCTCATTCTCTTCTTAATCCTTTCTTTTGCACTGACATAGAGTCACTATCCAATTCCAAGAGCGAAGCTGCGTTGATAACCAGATCCACTTGGTTCTCTTCCTTTGCGTGTTCTGCGCATGGTAGCATTCTTCTCTTACGTTACCTATGCTAACAATGAACGAATAATCCCATTCAGACACTAATTCACAACACAGAAGATCATCCCAAGCCCAAGGATACTTCCAACCATCCACTTCCTATTCCATGACGATTTACAACAAATCACCACCACAGGAAAAGAGTCACCAAGAATCACCCCGATTTCCGCCATCGCATCTGATTGGTTAATGCTTCCATCTGGATTGTCCTCATTCCAAGAGATACCGCACCTCGGAGATGCACAGAAGGCGATCGCGTTCAATGGAGGCAGTAGCCACTCGTGCCATATGCCCTGCATGTCGCGAACTCAAGACGATCGACGAGTACTTCAACCCCTTTTCCGGCTGCGTCTATTCGCTGTGCAAGTCATGCAGAGTCCAGAACGAGGCGAGTACTGCACTACGTTGTCAATCTCAATTGTAGTTCGGACGAGGGAGATCATCGAGGTGATGGCTGTAAACGAGTCAAAGCGGTCGGAAGTGAAGTGCGACCCTTCCCTGGCAGTCCCTCAGGCCCGATGGGTGGTGTGTCAGCCAACGAAATCCAGCGGGAAGGGGATCATACGGGTCGCAAGGCTGGTGTACCACCTCAGTTATGAGTTGTCGTAGTTGAATCCCCCAACTCCGTTTTTCTCTTCAATCCATGTATCTGTATTCTGATCGGAGTGTTCATAGCCTTTACTCTTTGAATTGCCTTCTTGGTTGCTGTTTCTGTTTTTCGGCTGTTCTCTCTTTGTTGCGACACAGGGTCGTTCGCTACGATACACGATCGAATATCATCACCAAGACATGGAATGAGGGCGAAATCAGTTCGTGTCCGAAGAGCCCCTATTCAGAATTGGGGTATGGGTCCCTCTTGGGAATAGAAGAGTCTGTGCACAAGCGACGGATCTGTTCAAGGGATGAATCGATCGGACGATCGCAGTGTAATCATGGGAAACGTGAAGAACGCGTTTTGCGACGGGAACAGGGGAATCGTGAAGTAGACTGCTCATTGTTTCAAATAGCGAATAGCTTCCTGCGATACCAGCACATTCCGCGGTCCTTCAAAAGGATGAACGAGTTTCTTCCCGAGCACTTGTACTATGACTACGAGACGACTCCTTTCGACATGAAGTGCGTAGCAGCGTCAAATCTGTGCAACCGATTCGTTCTGAAGCGCAGTATGCATTTCAGAGGGTTGGATGACCGAGGCCAACGGCGGATGGAGAGGAGGAAGGCGGACGGCGCGAATGCAGTGGTGTGGATGCCGGACAACGACTACGTGATCACCGCGTGGAGCAATGGCGCCGTTGTGAAATGGAACGGAGTGACGTACTCGTACAGCAGCCAGAAGAACGTGTCCAACTTTTCTATCAACTGCATGAAGCTGAGTCACTTCGGCAACTACATCATTGCTGCAGATGACCAGGGCAATGTGTACCGTTTGTCCCCCACGCTGGATGAGCAATCCACGCCGAAGGTGTCATTGTTGAAGAGGAGTCACGGTTAGGACGAAAAGGACAACATTCTGGATTGCGCCATCTCCGCGAACGACAACTTCGTGATTACCGGCGGCACGGGAAAGACGCTCAAGGTGTGGAGCATCAACGAGAGCGATATGGATTTCAGCCACATTCTGGGAGGTAGGCACGCCATATAGCTCTGATGCACAGAGCACAACCAAACGGTCACGAGCATCTGCTCCAGTAATGTGGGCAGCTTGATTCTGAGCGGGAGCGAAGATACCTACGTGAACGTGTGGGACTTGCGGCAGCGCCGGTTTATCCGGAGAATGTGCGGTCGAGCGATGTGTGTCACGCATAGTGCCAGTCACACGGAGAAGGTGAACAAGGTGGTGCTCTGTCCGACCAACGAAAACTACTTCATTTCGCTAGGCGCAGACAAGGATATCCGACTGTGATTGTTACCGTTCGTCGTTACGTCTTAGATTCGACACGCGAACCTTCTGCTGCGTCAACACCTTCAAGGGTCACAACTACAGCGTGACGGCGGGCGCGTTCGTGCCCACCGACGGCAGTCTCTTCACCACCGCCGACTTCAACGGTAGTATAAACTACTGGTCCATATAGTAGAAAAGACTACCCCGAGTGAGCCCTAGTCAGTCCTCGCCCATCTACACGGTCCATCACGCCCACCAGAAGTGCATCAACGATGTCGCGTTCAACTCCGCATCGCTGGGCATGGTCTCCGTGGCGTGCGTTGCAATGCGCGGCAATGATTCCTAGCGACGACGCGGTTATCAAATTCTGGCAGCGCAACCGTCCGGGCGATCGCGAAGAACTCGTGGCCAACAACTTCGCGACGTTCCGAAGTGGGTGACGAATGAAGTCGTAATCGCGTAGTTCCGCTGAACGGCAAGTTCGACTACGGAGCCAAGAAGCCGTTTTCGATATCGAGACAGATTCCGTTCTTCGGCGAGATCGAGGACAGCTCGGTCACGTCGGTCAACCTGCCTGCTGTGATGGAGAACCAGAAGGAGGAGACGTTTGAAGGGAAGCAGGAGAACTTGAAGGACTATCGCGAAGACGACAGCGAGGAGTACAGTGATCTGCGCAGTGATCAGCCCATAGTCCGCCGCGCAACTACATTTGCATCAAGTGCGACCGAAACGGGCACTGGGCGCACAACTGCCCGTCGCAGATGCGCGGAGGAAGAGACGGGTACGTCTGCAATCGGTGCAATCGCAATCACTTCGTGGACGTGTGCCCGTACCGCGTGAATGTGAGCAGCAGCTACGTCTGCCGCTTGTGGCTTTGTTTTGGGGTGTTCATGTGTAGCTGCGGAGGCACGGGTCACTTCGTGGATGATTGTCCTCGAAAGCTGTTTGGTTTTAGTGGGGGTTGTGATGCGTAGGAGGAATCGCAAGAGGATCGTTACGGCGCAGATGCATTATGTGGGGCGCGGAGTCGTGCGTTTACGCGTAGAATAATCTGATTCGCCTGCAGGAGGGAGAGAAGGTGGTTAGCGAAAAGCCGTTTTGACCTGTTTGTTAGAGAAATGAGATGATTCAGGCGAAGGATCTTTCGGATAGTCTTGTTGCATACCAGCTATCGAGTAGTCGCTTGAACTATCTGTACGACGTGTGTGTGATGCATGGGAGGAAGGTTCTGCTCTGCGCAAACGAGAGGACAGTGTTCATCTATGCCTCGTCGTGCATGATGGAGGGGTACAACCGGGGAGAGAATCGGTACCACCTTTACCAGATTTTCGAGGTTCCTTTCATTTCGAGCGATATCACGTCCCTGTGCTGGTGCAAGTCCGAAAACACGGGCATGACAAACAGCGGATCCTTTGCAATTGCCACCAGCACCGAAGTTGTCCTGTACTCTCCGATGTGCTTTGATTTCTTCTCCGGCGAAGGCTATGTGATGGAGGTATGCGCCTTTTGGAGTGATTAGGAGTAGTGGACTTGTCGGGGGATCCTTCCCGTCGATGAGGGAAGAAACGTCGTGTTCTGGAGCGAGGACATGTCGTTACTTGTTGCGGGCTACCACAAGCTCTATGTGTGGCGGTGGAGTGAGGAGCTGATCGATGACACGGGGGAGTTCCACTTCTCTCTCCTGTACGAGCAGTTGCTGCTCTTCCCGCTCACCCACCTCTCGCTAAGCACGAGCGGTCACTACATCGCGATGTCGAGCGAGTCGACTCCCTTCGTTACGGTGCTCATGAGCCCTATCCCTGACCCGTAGTTGTGGTACATCAACGACGACCGCTCTCTCACTCCGCACCTGATTGGCATCGACGCCGTCGCCTCTGTTCTCGCAGTGTCCTGGCTGCCCAAGATGTTCCGCTGCAACTGCGGACCGGACGTGCTCGTCGTCCTCGATTCCAGGGGCTGCATTCAGGTGTTTGAGGAGAGTTTTTCCTGTTCCGACCTCAAGTTCCGGAAACGGGACCGTTTTCCGCTCAAGACGTGTTCCGCCGCAAGTCCAGAGCGCCCTCTCTCCTACGGCATCTCCTGGACCTACATCACGCGCTCGCTGTCCGTCCAGACGCGCTCCACCATCGCCAAGCAGTCCACTCGCCCACGACAGAGCCTCCTCGCCGACGTGTTTCTCCACGGCTGTGGGCACGACGTGACGAAGCCGGAGATCTTCTGCGACTTCGAGTGGAACAACCAGATCCTTGTGGGCTGCGCGGGCGGCTACTTGCAGGCGTGGCTGTTCGTCCACAAGCCGCCGAACGCGCTGAACGAGCCGCCCCTCAGCATCACGGAGATAACGCTGTCGCAACCCTCCTGCGAGCCCGTTCCCGTGACGTCGCTCTGCACAGAGAACGCGGCGTTCATGTACGCGTGCGCGTCGGGCATGGTGGCGCGTGAGTGCTTGTCCGGTCGACTGACCGTGTAGGCCTCCAGAGCAGCCAGATTGACTTGTGGGCGTGCGTGTTCACGGACCAGGGTCTGCGCGTGGCGATGTACCAGAAGAAGGACCTGACGTCGGAGTTCGTGATGCGCAGCGGCGACGTGTACAGCATCGGGTTCTACCAGCCGCTGCAGTTCTCCTCGGACACCGCCAAGTCCCCGCTGGCGTTCGCAACGATCGACGTGAAGAACCAGCTGCACATCTGGTTCCCGTTCGTAGGTGGTGTGGAGGTGGCGTGAGTTGCAGGGATCTCACTTGGAAATGAAGAAAACGGCGACGATCCCGATCGAGGCCTCGTCTGTCATGCACTACTCGACGTGCCGCGACTTTCTGTGCGTCAGCGACGACCAGAGCATCGTGCTGGTTCACGACTACGGTAGGCGAAGCAGCGAGGCGTAAGGGACAGAGATCATGCTGCGGATTCACCACGACGTCATCCGCGACGCGCGAGTGGTGAAGGCGCTGTCAGGCTCGGTGATGTTTCTGTACACCACAGAGAGCGAGCTCATCGTGATGCGCGACATCACCTACCAACGCTACCAGCACTACGCGCTCCCTCTTCCGCGGGAGCAGATCCTGTCGGTCGTGCCAGTGGAGGGCAAGGACACGATCGTCGTCGTGCAGACGGCGGACACCCTGCAGCTGTACGCGGTGGAGGCGACGGAGCTGAAGCCGTGCCAGTCGCTCCGCGTCCAGAACTGCGTGGCGTTCAGTGGTGTGGTGGATGTGTTGTTTGTTCTGGTGGAGGAGGCGGGGCGGCTCGTGCTGCGCATGTACAACTCGCACACCAACCGGCGCGAGCTGGTGCTGGAGCAGTTCGTCACGATCCCCGGCCCCGTGCCCGAGCACCCGCACTACCAGCTCTTCCACGACTTCCTGTGCACCTACCTGGTGGTGGTGGTGTCGAACCGCTGCTACTTCGTGGCGAGGCAGAAGGGCATGTACGAGCTCGTCACGAAGAGCCGCGCGTTCCCCGAGCCCATCGTGAACGTGACCTTCTCGCTCGACTCCTTCCGCGTGATCACCCATCACGCGATCTACGCAATCAACCACAACCTCGAGTTCATAACGCCCATTCGCTCCATCATCACCAACGGGCTGCCCGTGAAGATCCTGTCGCTCCGCGTCTTCCAGCGCGTGCTGAAGGTCTCTCACCCGGCGATCACGGGAGAGTGTGTTCTCCTCCTCCTCCTCCTTCAGTTCCACGGCTACGTCGACTTCGTCCTGTCGATCTTCCTCGACCTGATGAAGGCGGAGGCGCGGCGGTTGGACGAAGAGCAGTTGCTGATGCCGACGGAGGAGAAGAGGCGAGGACGCGTCTCCATCGCACACACCTTCTGCTCCATGTTCCCGCCCCCGTGCACGATGAGCGTGGAGGCGCTGGACCTCATGATCTCGCTGTTCGACCGCATCGACTGCGTGGAGATGGACGCCGAGGAGATCGCGCTCCTCCTCCAAGTCCTCAGGATCTACCGGCAGATGAAGCGGTTGCAGGCGGGAGGCTACATCGACCGCCACGGCATTCAGTTCCTCTTCTACGTGCTGCTGCTCGCCGCGGAGATTTTCCCGCTGTCCTCCGTTCCGTATTCCGCCGTGCTCCACGCGTGCATCTCGGAGTCCAAAGACGCGCTGGTGAAGGAGGCGTGCGTCGTGCTCTTGAAGAAGAAGCTGGGCGTTGTGGACGACGCGCCCTCCACGCCCGTTGAGACGGAGAGCGTTCTGGCGACACCGCCTGCCGTGGAGGGCAAGTACAGCGCGCTGTTCACCTTCTCCAGCAATCGGTATCACAACTTCAAGTGCGCGCCGTCAGCGACGGTGGAGGCGTTCGACACGTCGCAGTGGGAGAGCAAGGTGACGTGGGCGGAGCTGAGAGCGTGTCACTTCGTGATGTGGAATCACAGCAAGTCGGACTGCACGCGTATCGCGCTGAAGCTGGCGATGGTGGTGCATGGAGGAGCGAGTGACGTGTAGAACGGTTTCAAGTACTCGAAGAGCCCGTTTGAGGCCGCTCTCTTCCTCATCGCGCTGAAGAAGTGCTCCTTGCTGGCGTCGCTGTTCAAACTGAAGAAGGAGGACGCGCTGGCGGACTTCTTCCTGTAGCGGCGTGCTCGGCGACTCACTCCTAGGCGGGACTTCACGCAGCCGAAGAACCAGACCGCGGCCATCAAGAACGCGTACGTCCTGCTGTCACGCAAGGAGTATCTGAGGGCGGCGAGCTTCCTTCTCGTCGCCGGCCGGACGGAGGAGTGCCTGAACCTGCTGCTGAAGGTCGGTTTTCTGCGCGAGAGTGATGGCGTAGCAACAACACGATCCCGAATTAGCCCTGTTTTTGTGCGTCGTGACGAACGAGACGCAGTGGATCGACACACTCGTCCTGCCCCACTTCGAGCTCCTCGCCACGCACCACAGCGACTGCACGCTGGCCGCCTGGTGCTCCTTCTACCGCGGCAACTACCGCCAGTGCGTGGAGCGTCTCCAGTACAACGAGCTCGAGCATCCCGAGGCGGTGCGTGCGTCATGTTCTCCTTACACATAGTGGGTGGAGTCGGTGCCGCGGTACTTCGTGGACGTGCACAAGGCGTGCGACTGCTGCCCCGTCTCCGTGCAGCGCGACTCGCCGCTCGCGTTCTTCTGCGGGTACTACATGGACTTCGAGCGACTGGACCTGCTGCGCTCGCTGCTGCGCCCGCCCTTCTTGGAGTCCGTGTCGTGCGACTTCTCCTTCCTTATCCGTCACATGATGCGCAAGATCGCCTCGCTGTGTTTCTCCGTGGTGCTCGTGCAGTTCGTGCTCTCGCTGCCCTCCGTCCCGCCGGAGTGCGTGGTGACGGCGCGCCGCTACACGCACCGACTGATCATGGACCTTTCCTTCCTCGTCAGCTCCTACGACAACCGATTCATCGACGGTGGCTGTGAGTGACTGCTCTCACTTCTAGACCTGAAGGCGAACGTGCAGGAGCTGTTCAACCGAGGCCTGCTCACATCCGCGTCGCTCGGCGAGTTCTGCGGCTTCCACGTCGTGAACATGACGTCGGACGCGATGTACCCGTTCGTGTCGCTGTTCGCCATGTGCTTCAACTCCCCCGACCACCTCCTGCGAGCGACGCGCCAGCTGCTGTATCGGCTCCTCCTCCGCCTGGCGCGCTCCAACGTGCTCAAGCTCACGCTGCTGGAGACCAACCCGTACCACCACTACCAGTACAAGTTCCAAGAAGACATCCCGTTCTCCAGCGTTCTCCTTCTCGTGAACTCTCTCATCGCCGCGCCCATGGCTCCCTTCAACGACCTCGCCGTGGCGAAGGAGCTGCTGGAGCCGCTCATCTGTCAGTGCCTCCTCGCGTGCATCATCGAGTCCTGGTTCAACCACTTCCCTGCGTTGTTCCTGGCGACGCTGAAGGAGTTCGAGAACCGTACGTGGTGGGCAGGTGGCGTGACATCGTAGCTTCCTACAACTTCACATCGTTGCTCAGTCTCATCTCCTTCTTCAAGAAAGAGCCCATCTCCTTCTTCAACCCGCGCATGGGGCCCTCGCTGCGGTTTCACCTCACCGTCCAACTCTTCCTCTCTCTGGGCATCGCCTGCATCGAGCGCATCGCCTCCGTCTTCCTCAGGAAGAACGCGCAGTACATGACGCGGCTGACGCCGCCGCAGGGCAAGGACGAGGCGGAGAGCCAGTCGCAGTTCATCCAACTCCTCGCCAGGCAGAAGACTCTCCTGTACAAGTGGCAGGCCGCCATTCAGTGCAGTCGCATGATCACCACGCCGCGGCTGCTGCAGTCCGACGTGGCGGACGTGGAGTTGGTGATCGACGGAATCCGGCGGAAAACCGTCACTCCGTTTTCGCCCGCGCTGATGAAGATTTGGGAATACATGGACAGCGACGCGATCCTGAACGCGTACGTGAAGTGGCTGGACAAGTACCGCGAGCGGCGCGTGGCGAGCTGCACGTGGAACCGGAGGGAGATTGAGTGGAAGAACCAGACGATGATGCTGCACGTGCAATTCAGTTCCAGCGTGGATGTGGCGATAACGCACCAAGGCGCGCTGTGCGACTACTGTACGTGCAACGAGAGGTGGTGAGGAATAGACACGCCGTTCAACGACTCGCTGCGTTATCTCTCTTATAACGAGCTCTCCATGAACGAGGTGGACGAGGGCCACTTCGACTGCGCGTGCCCGCACTCGTGGTCGCTCGTGGCATTCGTCGCGCGCTCCGCTCGGCACACGGCGTACATCAATCAGTCGATCACGGTGGACAACGAGGTGGGGGGGCGCGTGGGAGACGGGCACTGGCGTGACGCGTAGAGAATGGTGACGATTCCGCAGTGCGACCCGTTCGTGGACATCGCGTGCAATCATATTCGGAACCGGGTCTTGGCGGGTACGCTGAAGACGCGGCTGGTGCTGGTGGACACAGTGAGAGAGGCGGTGGTGAGTGATTACTATGTGAGCGCTGTGGAGGGCGAGTGAGGTGTAGCTACAGGACAAGGCGGTGTTGCACTGTCTGGGCTTCGTGACGTCGAACGTGTCGTACGGCGTCGTGGGCGCGAGCAACGCATTCAGTTCTTCGCACACGATTCACCTGTTCGACAATCGGATCGACAACTCCAAGATGTCGAATCGCGTGGGCGTGATGAAGATGAGTTGAAGCATTGCATTTTACTGACGTGCAGACCACCGCGTGCAAGCGCCTTGTTATTCGCTTTGCTTCAGGAAGACGCTCTTCGTGACGAGGAAGGATGGAGTGGTTGGCATTGATTTGCGTGAAGTGCGTTTGTTGGTGTAGCGTGATGCGTAGAGAAGAGTCATTGGCGTAACGCCTGTTCCGTCACCAGTGACTGCCTTCAGGGTGACTGAGAACGATTCTGTGATGGCGTTGGTCTCCACAGGAGCGATTCCACTTACGTAGTGTGCTTTTCATTGGAGGTTGTTAGCTAGTCGTGTTTGTGAAAGATGATTGGTGTTCAGTGTTAAGAGTGGATTTGGGGCACTAAAATAGGATGGATTTGCGGCATCAGAATAGAATGACTTTGAAGAGTGTTCAAATGAAAATGAAGTTCAGGACAGAATCGAAATGTTCAAGAAAACAGAGGAATTGCTATGACTCTAAAACAGACTTGAGCGGTCTAACGGAAGTTAAAATGGTAGAGTACTCTTGGTTTACAGTTGATAACTCGGAAAGGTAAAGACGGATCGTGGAGAGGAAAGACGCCACTTCCTTTGATTGTTTTGAGTACTTCGATTCTAACCATGAGGAGGCAGAGGAACACGGACGTTTCATTAGGTAATCGATAAAGCCTTGGTCTCGGATCACATCGGATGTGCACAAAGGAGACACAGCGGACTGCAGATCCGTGTGCGTCGCCACAACGGGACTGTCTTCTTGAGAAGCTTCGATGACAGCCACTGATTTGATAGTCGTTTTATCATGTATATCTACAGGATCAGCAACGGCATGCACCGCCCTACACTGCTTGTAGCAGGTCTTTATCTTCGATGACAAGCACAGCTGTTCGATGCACTTTCTATACTTCTTGAGCAGCTCCACGCTCTTCAACACGCGTTTCTTGCTGTGTTCGACGCGAGCACGAATCGCTTTCACTTCTTCCAAAGAGAGGCGGGATGGGTTGCTTATGGTACATAGTCGGCTCGCGTTCGACATGCTCTTGTTTCGGATGCAGTTTCTGCTCATCGGTAAGAAAGAATGAGAGAGTTAGGTTATCGGCGGGAGTTTCCTCGAGTGAAAGACTCACTGATTCGTAATCGATTGAAGGTTCTAGAAATGAGTCTCGCAGATCCTGCAATTGCCTCGCTCCTGGAAATGCATAATCGTGTTTCTTCGGCATGCGAAGTGGGTCCCGATTTGCCCCGGTCTGATACGCTAGAAGGAGACGGACCCCTATCGCAAGGTGAAGGCACTCGAAGAAGAAATCAGTTCTATCGATGTGAGCGTATTGTCCTGTTTCGGACTGATTATCCCTGTAGTCTCGCTTTTTGAAGGACGATATAATCAATCTGCGCAGGGAACTGGTCCATGCCAAAGAAGTACGTGTGCACTGGGGATTTCTCACAAGAAGGACGTAAAACGAATCACAAAGGGATGCAGGAACATTGCACAGTTCATAGAGATGGTAGACGACAACTACGCCATCATCCAGGTGGGCGATAGCGTATCCATGTACGCCCCCGTGCTAGCGTTCGTCTCTCGTTTCCCGCTCACTTGTAGTACGCTGAACAAGGACCTGCTCAAGCCCGGGTGCAGCGTGTGCGTTCATCCGGGGTCCAGCGCCGTGGTCGACATCCTTCCTCCGCAGGCGGACAATGACATCAAGATCATGACAGAGAAGCCCACCGTCACCTACCAGGACATCGGTGGTCTCGACATCCAAAAGCAGGAGCTGCGCGAGTCTGTCGAGCTGCCGCTGCTGCACCCCGAGATCTTCGCCCAAATTGGCATCGATCCTCCGCGCGGCGTCCGCGATGCCGATGATGCGTGATGCATAGGTGCTGATGTACGGACCTCCGGGCACGGGCAAGACGATGCTCGCGAAGGCCGTGGCGAACGCGACGACGGCCAACTTCATCCAGGTGGTGGCGAGCGAGTTCGTGCAGAAGTGGCTGGGCGACGGTCCTCGTATGGTTCGCGACATCTTCAGCAAGGCGCGCGAGAACGCGCCGTGCATCATCTTCATCGATGAGGTGCGCACTGTTGTGGCGTTTCACGGCTAGATCGACGCTGTGGCGATCAAGCGAAACGACTCGGGCGGCGGCGACCGCGAGGTGCAGCGCATTCTGATGGAGCTGCTGACGCAGATGGACGGCTTCGACCAGACCACCAACGTGAAGGTGATCATGGCGACGAACCGTCCCGAGATGCTGGACCCCGCGCTGATGCGACCGGGGCGTCTGGACCGTAAGGTGGAGTTCCCGCTGCCGGACCGTCGCCAGAAGCGTCTGGTGTTCCAGGCGTGCACGGCGAAGATGAACCTGAGCGACGAGGTGGACTTGGAGTCGTTCGTGAACCGTCCGCAGAAGATCAGCTGCGCGGACATCGCGTCGATCTGCCAGGAGGCGGGCTTGCAGGCGATCCGACGCAACCGCTACGTGATTCTGACGAAGGACTTGGAGAAGGCGTACAAGAAGGTGGTGAAGAGAGCGGATTCAGAGTATGACTTCTATAGTTGGGGTGTTTGTGCCAAACAGGCGACGGAGAATAGAACTGGACCATGCCCACCTTTCCGCTGCAGTCCCACTTCGCGTCGAAGAGCGCGGCTTGCTGCTGCAGACGCGGCTCGATGCCCACGTTCACGTTGCTCTTCATCGTCCGCATCACCAGCACGGGACACGGCAGGTACCCGAGCACTCGCTCCAACGCGCTGGCGTAGTCCCAGTGCAGGTCGCCCAGCAGTCGGCGGTAGTTGGCGTCGCCCTTGCTGATCACCAGCTGCTGGCTCTTCAGCAGGCGCGCGAAGGCCAGCGGCATGTTCCACGCGGGCTCGGCCGTGCAGAGGAAGGACGAGGCGACGAAGGAGAGTCGGTTGTGCTGCACCGCCTCCCGGAGCGTGGACGCGATCCACTGGAGGGCTACGTCTGAGAGAGAGAAGGAAGAGAAGACAGGAAGAGGACGCAAGAGCGCAGAGCGTGGGCTCGATGTCGGCAAGCGTCACGTCGGAGACGAACACTGGCGCCGCCTTCACGATGTAGCACAAATGCATGGCGGGGCGGAAGTGGAGGAGGAGCGCCATCAGCAAGAAGTCGCACAATACCTCAAATCCGGTGTTGTCCGCCATGATGGCGACACGCTCCACCGCGTGATCGACGACGTATTGCCACACCGCGTCCACGTCGTCCACCAGGAGCAGGTTGGTGGCGTCGCTGCGAAGCTCCTTCTGCGACACGACGCCGCCAGACATGCTCAAATCGGCTTTGTTGCCCCACAGGTTGCGTAACAGGGCTTGGCGGAACAGAGCGGGCGAGAGCGCGTCTTCCTGAAGTGCGTGCTGGAGGAGGGGTGTCACGGCTGCTTCAAAAAGGGGGATCGCCTGCTCTAGCCCCTTGGTCTTCAAGTACCAGAACAGGTCGTCAGGCTGGTCGGACCGCTTCGTCGCGGCATGGATTTGATTGAGGAGGAAGTACTCGTAGTTCTCAGCCAGCCACCACGAGATGCTGTGCCAATGCAGACCCGTGTGGATGCTTCGGGCTACCTTCACTCGGAAGAACTCGCCGAGCAGGGAAGACGAATCGGTGCGGTCTTCCACCTCACCGTTGCTCCCAATGGTGTGAGCCAATGCATCGAAGGCAGTCTTCTCTTCTTCTGTGATGTTCGGAATCGACGTGGATATCTGGTGAATGATTCCGGGGATGCGTTCTCGCATCGTGATTCCCGTGAACGTATCCTACATATTACCACGAGCAATCACTACTACGGGTCCATCCGATCCTCGGAGAGGCAGCGGGAGATTCTCGGGTGCCTTGAGACGCGGGAATGAGCACCACTCTCGCGCCTTTTCCACTATATCGTTCAGTTCCACTCGGAAACAGTGAGGCTGCGCGTTGACATTAAAGAAGCGGAACAGAGGAGCAAAGGGGAGTTCGGCGCAGGATCCAAAGAAGATGACATTTTCAATAGGCGAGTCGATCCAATTTTGCAACCTTTTGCTTAGCAAATGAACGAAATACGACTTGTCCTTCAAATCCGTTATGGAGTGAAGCGATAGCATTTCAAATCCTGCTTTTGGAAACAGTTCCAAACACTCGGTCGTTCCTATCCATCACGATGAAGAGGGGGTTTCACGCTCATTCTGCGCGTCATCCTCCATAACCACAACGGCGGTGTTGTTCGGATTACAGTAGTCAAGCAGCAACGAGGTATCCATGATGTCACAATTGATTCGTGTCTGAGAGATTTCATTCCATCCTGTCTTTTGCGACACATGAGAGAGTCTTCCGGACGTTCTAGCAGAGGGAATCTTCCTCGAGGCCGTCGTTCTCGGTCTCGCAGTCAGAAAAGACGATATACGACACAGAAAGGCAAAAGGAAAGAGGAGGTGTCGGATTCCGCGTCGGATTACTCCTATTCCTATTCCTATTCCTACTCTGACTACAGCAGTTCTTCACGGGAATCCTCGCCCATTCGACGTAGTCGTACCGGCAAATCATGACAGCTAGGAGAAGAACCGAAACGGAGGAGATATCAAACGACCGAGCTTCCCACCATCGATAAGGATGCACGGCCAATTCGAGAGCGACTTCCCCTGCCCGACTTGGGGATGATGAAGAGAATGATGACCTCGATTCACAAATCGAACACGATTGCCGACTACAAGGAGAAGAGCGCGTCGCAGAGGAAACTGGAAGTGGTCATTGGGGGGTGGACTCAGAGATAGGAATTGGAGCGCAAATTGGGTGTGCGATGAAGTGCAAGTGTCGGTGTTTGTTGACAAAGGCTCAGTCGCTCTCGGCGGAAAGCGTCCAAAACGCCGTTTTCACAGAAACGCCTGTCCATAGAAAAGCGAAACAAATAGGCACTCGACCATGTCGTTCACCAACGTATTGGAGATTAGTGACGAGCAGATACTGGATGCTTGCCGTGTGATGAAGTTGGTTGGAGAGAAAGCCAAGGAGGCGAGCACCAACCAGCTGCTGGAGGAGGACAACATCATCAGTGTAGAGATCGATTACACGAGCACTGGGCAGCGCAAGAATACTCCTGTGAAGATTGTCCTCAAGAAGAGTCTCTTTAATCCGGTTGATGGCGACACCGCGTTGCTGATTGTGTCGGACAAGTCCGAGAAAGTGAAGGACGAGTTGAAGGAGTCTCCCGTGGAGGGCGTGACGAAGGTGGTCACACTCGACAAGGTTCGCAAGACCTTCGCTCGCTATGAGCAGAGAAGAGACTTGGTGAAGAGCTTCTCGCGTATTCTTGCAGATGAGGCGATTGTACCGATGATCCCCTCTGTCCTCGGCAACGCGTCGATGAAGTCAAGGAAGCTGCCGGTGCCCGTGAAGCTGGGAGACGACGCGGAGAAGAGGAAGGGGAGTATCGCCGCAGCTCTGTCTTCGACTCTGCTGCAGGTCAACTGGTCGTGCGTGACGAGCGTGAAGGTGGGGAAGCTCTCCTTCACCGAGAAGGAGCTCCATGAGAACATCCGCTGTGTTCTTCCTGTCGTGTTCAAGTACATCGACGCCGACCGCATTGCGAAGATGTGCTTAATGGTGGGCGCAGTTCCGTTGCGTGATGTGTAGATTCCTGGTAGCATTCCGGTTCCGTTCTACGAGAAGTCCTTGGCGTATTTGGCGCAGGAGAAGGAGAAGGAGCCGAAGAAGGCGAAGTAGACTGTGATTGTTTTAGTATTGTTTGATCTGTTTCCTAATGACAGAAGAAGGGGCGATTTTCCCTGCTCTTTTCCGTACTCTTTTTCCTCTCCATCATCCATGTCATCAGCCGTTTCCCACTGCATAGAATCGAGTTAGTCTGTAGAGCGCCACCGAAACGGACGGAGACAACAATGAGAAGAAGTCTTTTTCCTGCTGCATTTGCTTGGAAACGCCTTCTGACCCGGTGCTAACGCCATGTGGTCACTTATTTTGGTGCGCGATTATGGGTTGGACTCATGTGTAGTTGGAAGTGTCTCGCAATCGTACGGGAGTGATGTACATGATGATTCGTAGTGGCTGGAACAAGGACGAGACGACTGTCCGGTTTGCAAGTGCCATGTCACGAAGGAGACAGTCACTCCGATTTACGGAGCTGGAGATAAGGAGGAGGATCCTCGTGAGACGGAGAACATTCCAAAACGTCCATCTGCTCACTTTGAAGAATCGGAACACTCCGTTGTTCTTCCTTGTTCGTGTAATGACTAGCGACAAAGCAGGGCAACCAACCAGTTCTTCAATTTCTTCAACGGGGGTTTGAATGGCTTCTTCCCCGGTTTTGCCAACTTTAATATCGGAAACAGCAGTATCATGATAGGCGGGATGAATCCGCTGTTTTTGATTGCGAACATCATTCTGTCGGTGATTCGTGTCGTGGGGAACTACTTCCAGAACAGGGGAAACGGGAGCGAGGAGCGTCCGGCTGCAAACCCCACATCCAATGCGAATGATGCGGTTTATGTGATCGTCATTGTTGTTGTTCTTATGCTTCTTAGTTTCTTTGTTCATTTTTGGTGTGTTTGTTGTGTGAGAGGGTGCCTTATGGGAAAGGGGTTGATGAGGACAAACAGTGGTGATTACAATTGTTACGAGGGTGATGAATTGAAGAAGCGTTGAAGAGCACCGATGTCTGTGGGTGAGAGAGGGGTAAAGGGAGTACTTCTTGTGATTGTGAAGGGATCCTTGTACCAGAATGCTCTTTCAAGATACACAATGATGAGATTGGGCATATCTAAACAACATTTCTTAGTGAATGAGAACCACTCTCAAGAGTGATGTGGCGAGGATTATAGAATGTGGAACTACCATTTCCCCTTGTTGCCTTGACGGTAGTGAGTGTTGTGAGTTTGGGCAAGTCTAGTCAGTCAATTCTCATTCATTTCACCACCTTGCAATACCAGTGTGCTTGATTCATCCTTATAGCTGAAATTGAATGCATCCTTACCCATTCTAATGGAAATCAGTTCAGGTAAGTCTAGTCAATCAAGTGAAGGAGAAGGAATCACTCTCAAACACAACACGAGAACACATATAGAATGCATCCTCACCAAACTTGAGTGTCTTGAGAGAAGGCATGTCTAGTCATCACTCATTCTGAATGAGAATACTCTTCAACTCCAATAAACCATAATAGAAGTTACAACTCCTTTCATTCAAATCACCCATCTCAATCACTTCCAAAGTGTCCACATTCTCAATCTCACATACGGAGTATTCTGGAAAGGAATGATGACCAATTCTCAACTCCTTTAACTTGGGACAGTCCCTCAGATAGAATCCATAATCCGGAATACTACCGCCCCTCTTCATCGTGAAGCTGTTCTTTCCGATCTCCACGCTTTCCAACTTGTTCAACCCAATTAACTTCACTTCCTTCACGTAACAGAAACAGTGATCTCCGATCTCCAATACCTTCAGTAGCGAGAATCGAGACAAGTCCAATACAGTGAGTTTGGCACGACTCACGCCAGTGTTCACGATAATCTGAGTCACAGTGGAGTCGAGATATGTCAATTCCTCAATGGACAACACAGTGGCGTTTGGATTCTTCTTTAGGTTGGGAAGACGAGCCAATGCTCCAATGTCTATGCGTTACTCCACTCCCACACACCTGCTTGAACAACGAATGTCCCAATAGCACTCGAACGCATTTGGAAGAACCACATCGATGAGACTGGGCATGTCTAAACATCATTTCACAACGGACAAGAATCACTCTCGAGAACGATGTGACGAGGACAGTTATATGAACGACTATTCGGAGATACAGATGCAAGCGTTGTGAGTTTGGGCAAGTCTAGTCAGTCAATTCTCATTCAATTAATCACTTCGCAGTATCAGCGTGCTTGATTCACCCTTCTTATCGAAAACGAATGCATCTTCACCCATTTGAATGGAAATCAGTTCAGGCAAGTCTATTCAATCACTCACATCACAATAAATCACTCTCAAACACAGCACGATTACAATCCCAGAATGAACTGTCGCCAAAGACGAGTGATTTGAGAGAAGGCATATCTTGTCATTACTCATTATGAGTCCGGATTACTCTTCAACTCCAGTGAAGCATACTTGAAATTCCTACTGTACTCATTCAACTCGCCAATCTCGATCACTTCCAAAGCATCCATATTCGCAATCTCACACACAGTGTAATCAGAGAAGGAGGATAGACCTATCTTCAATGACTTCAACTTGGGACAATCCTTCAAACAGAAACTGTAACCCAGATCTTTGCCACGCCTCTTCGTCTTGAAGCAGCCAAATCCAATCTCCACACTCTCCAACTTGCTCAATCCAATCAACTTCACTTTCTCCACGTAACAGAAGCACATACACCCCACTCTCAGTGATTTGAGACATGATATGAAACTCAAATCCAACACTTTCCATTCTTCTTCGTTGCAGCAGTCATCATTCACAACCAGTTCTTCAATACGGTTATGAAACACAGCACACTCTGAAGTGATTACAACCCGCCTTTCCAAGTGTCCATCGTTCAACCATTCTCCATCAAACACAACACTCCTACTTCGGTCAAACTTTACACCTCGACCCCATCGCATCCCTTCGCACCATTCGCCCTCGTACTCAATCATTTCAGTGTTGGAATAATACTTGCACCCATAGCACACATTCACTTCACCAATGCGGAATCCCTCGTACACTTTCTGGTTGTCCCTGTCGTACATCACGCCCCTACCGCACGGCTCATCATTCCACACATCACCCTCCCAACGATCTCCTTCCACACTCAAATCCACAATCGCGTCGTGTTTCACTTCACTCAGATCCACTCCATCCGCTCTTATCAACTTTCTTTCGTTCACATCCACCTCCCTAATCCTTTCTTCACTTCTTTCAATAATCACCGAGTCCTCAACCCTCATGAGCCCATTTAGTATGTGATACCCACCATCCCGCTTGCTGTATGCAAATGCGAAGTAGGAGGATTGTGAAACGGCTGGATTAGTGAAATCTGTTAACCGAGTATATGTATGTGCTCTTTCTAACGAGCCATCTTCAGGCGAACCCTCTCTCTTCCTCTTCACAGTATCTCTTTTAGTAGATGCCTAGTCATCACACTTCACCCTTGTCTTCACCTTTCTTTTTACCCCTCCTCTTCTTAAAGATCTCCTTGTTTTCACAGAGTCCTCGTGAATGATCCTATGTCTCACTCTCAGGCTCCGACGCAAACTCCTCGTTTCTCTCATCCTCGGACTCATCCCCGTTCAAAAGATCCATGGTGAAGCAGAATCACAAACTAAAAGTGAGATTCTTCTCAAACGGAGATGCTTAACAAATCGCGCAGTTCGGGTTTTGTCATCGATTGAATGAAACTCTCTCATCCGAGATAGAAATGCCTTTGTTCTTGGCCAACCACGCTCATACTTAATCAGTAACAAATGACAGCAACCGTCGGAATCACCCAATACTGATTCACTCATGAATCCACTCAACAGTGAAATCAAACCAGGCATTAGTTATCCGAACCCATCACAACACCACTACGAGACAAGAACCCCATCGCTTGATCAAGAGACACATTGGGCCCCCACTTTCCCCCACATCGACCACTCCCCTTCCTTGCGCTCTCTCTATCACCCCACATTGAATCCGTTTTCAGAGTTGCCAAAATCTGACATTTCCAAAATCTTGACATTTTTGACAGACACTCTTTTCTTGACAGACAGACAGTGACATATTGACATTTCAGTTGTTTGTTTAAAGAAACAGTAATGAGCAATTAGATTGTTCTGTAGCACTAATTTGGACAAGAACTGGAGGATTCTCGATGATTTCAGCCAGTTCTTCAAACCAACCATACTTCTCGGAGGGGATAATGTTCATCCTTATGATCATTAACTCCTGTTGTCGCTATTGGACAATCGGTCTCTTATCGGAGAGAGAATGTACCCCTGAACAGAGAACGAACGTTCAACCGCTATAGAAGACGCTGGACAGCTATTACACGTAATACTCTTATCCACACGTCATCAATACCATCCTTTCTTTCGTGAAATCTCAGAGAACGATATAGTGTGATTCTGTTTGCTCCTCTGCGGAAGAGTGAATCAAACCTCATATCCCGGTGCTTGTGGTATTTGGAACAGTCTACCGATAGTGCTACAAGTGTAATACAGAATACAGTGTGCTCGATGAAATCAATTGTCGTACTCTCTTGTGCTCTTCTGTATCTGGGGACATAGAATATGGTCGTAGGCATAATTAGTGAACTGTTATAGACAATAAGCAAGCAGCAATGCACTACATCACAAGTCAGGTTCCAAAATCAGTGTAAACTGTTTGTTTTGTGATACAACTGCTGACTGTCACAATACAAGGCACTCATATATAGTCATTCAGATCACTATCATGAACGAGGATAGATATCCAGGTATGTACTAGAGCAATAGCCTAAAACAAGAAAAGCGTTACAGGTGTTGTGAACAAACACGATCTGTCAAAATGTCAAAATGTCAAGGATTATTGACAGACAGACATATGTCAAAGAAATTACTATTTTGACAGGGGAGTTTCACAATTATCGTGACAGATTTTGGCAACTCTGTCCGTTTTCTTCTCACAGGAAGGTCATTTGAAATGGCAGAGCAGAATATCCACCGCTTCGCCCCAGCAGTGATTCCCCTGTTCGAGAATTGTGAGTTCTGTGGGGAAAGAATCGTGTGTACGTGCTGTCGTTCCTCTCTTTATTCTGCTAGCTGTGTTTAACCCCGCTTTTCAATGCTCCCAGTGCCTAAAGTTCTGCCACAAGCAGTGCTGTGAGACTGCCGACTCCATCTGTCCCTGTACTGGAAAGCCGGAATCGACCGTGAACCAGGAGCAGTTATTCGCCGCATTCCCCGTGAATCGCTCCATTACGGAGAGCACTGTCCACTTTTACGACGAATTCGTGAAACCAACGTTTATGAAGAAGGAGGGGAATGATACAAATGCCCAATCCGACGCAGCCCAGTCATTCCGGAATCGTCGCACGTACAAGGAAGAGATATCGGATTCGGACTCAGAGTGCTCCGCATCCACGATTTCCAGAACGACTACCTTTCAATCGCTGGGATCCGCGGATGAAGCAAGCCAAATCGACATTTCGAACGTTCAAATGACTCCGTCGCTCGTCATTCCGCATCGCCACTCGTCCTTCTCCGGATCGGAAGACGACATCCTCTCCACTCCGGGATTCCTCACCGTCATCATTCAGCAAGCCACCGATCTGGAAATGCCTCCCGTGCGCTCGCTCTTCCCCGTTCACGTGTAGAACCGTCCCAACTGCAACATCTACGCCAAGGTCACTCTCCTCCCGTGGGGGAACGAGCGCTACCGCACGTCCTCCACCTCTCTGAACGAGGGCTTCCCCGACTGGGAGGGTCACAGCAACTCCCTCTCGTTCGACTACCCCGGCGCGCTGCCGAAGGTGAACCCGCTGATCCGCATCACCATCAAGTGCGAGCGCTCGTTCCTGGCGCTGAAGAAGGTGCCGCTGGGCGTGGTGCAGGTGCCGCTGCGCAAGCTGCTGATCGAGCCGAACCAGTACAACGACAACTGGTACTCGGTGTTCCGCAACGGCAAGAAGACGGAGGGTAAGGTGCGCGTCTCGTTCATGCTCTGTCCCGACAAGACGAAGAAGAACGTCGACCTCGGTTCCTTTTTCTCCTCTCTCTCACACGTAGCGCCCAACCCGCAGAAGACGCACTACTTCGAGAAGCAGGTGCTGGACACCGCAGCCTTCTCCGCAGACTGTCCCGTGTGCCGCAAGTCGCTCATCAGCGGAATCGTGGACAACATCTATCGGTGCCGGGTCTGTGGCATGGCGGTGCACGGCAACTGCCGAGAGCGCGCCAAGGGCATCTTCAAGTGCGTGCCGATGGCGAAGAAGACGGAGGAGATCTCGGGAGAGCCGCTGAGCGACAAGTTCCTGCGCTCCATCAAGAAGAACCGACTGAACCTGTACGACCAGCCCATTGGCTGTCTGTAGGCGTCGCGCGAGGCGCTGAGGTGTAGTACTGTGTACATGAACCAGATTACGCTGTTCACCATTCGCAACAAGCACAAGACGCTCTTCCTCCAGCTGTCCTGCGACGTACGTCTCGCTGCCTCTCTCCACTCTAGCAAATTGACCAGTCGTCGCCCGGCATTCCGTTCGCGCCCGTGATTGACATCAACTCCGAGGAGTTCCAGTTCTCCTGGTACATCTTCGACCCCGCAGCAGTGCTGCGCATCACGGTGAAGGACCGCGTGTCGCTGCAGACCGTGGGCTTCGTGCGGCTGTCCCTGCAAGAGATCGAGTACGAGCAGAGCGAGATCGAGATGACGCAAGCGCCCATCTACAACCCGCTGGCGGTGAACCGCGCGCAGCGCACGCTCACCATCAAGACGTACGACCTGCTGCACAAGGGCTCGACCTCGCTCACCACCGTCGGGTCGCTGTCGTTCGCCGTGCACTACAAGGAGGAGCCGCAGAACCTGCTGTCCAAGCAGCAGCCGCCGCTGCCCCCCGTGCCGGACATGACGCCCGCCGTCGCGTCGGCGCTGTGGGTGCGTGCGTGGCAGATCGCGAAGATCTACGTGGACGCGGCGGAATTGATTAAGTTCGGCGTCTCGTGGGAGTTTCCTCCGCTGTCGCTGGCGATCGCGCTCGGCTACTTCGTGGGCGTGTACCTGTTCTCGTTCGACTACCTGCACCTGTACCTGCTCGTGGGGATCATCCTTCTCCTCGTCACGACCTTCGTGCTGCGCAAGAAGCACCTGATCGCCAAGACGATCCAGACCAACGAGGCGGCGCTGAACAGCAGTTACTACGTCCGTGTGTGTGCGTTGCGTCACACGTAGCAAGTCACGTCGACGATCATCGAGTTGGTGAATACACCCGTCAACCAGATGAAGAACACACTGTCGGGCGCCACGCTGGTCCTGTTCGCCGCTAACCTCGGCTTCAGCGTCACGGAGAAGATATACCACCTCGCGCTGTGGACGCACCCGGAGAAGACGCGCTTCCTCCTCGTGCTGTGCATCGTCGGCGCCGTGTTCTCCATGGTGATTCCCTTCAAGTTACTCCTCTTCGCCTTCGGGTGTTGTGTGCTCTTTCCCGTAGCCGTGCGTTCCGCCCCTCAGTCGTAGAAGAAGGTGAACCTCGTCCCGTACGTCTTCTCCGTGTTGAACTTCCTCAACAGCTTCCCCGACGACGACCAGGTGCACGACCTGCTCTGTCCCGCGCCGCAGTTCACCACCACCGTCGACGGCGTCCAGCACAAGCTGAACCGCGGCTACTGCGAGCACCTGATGGACGTGATGATCGCGGACGGCGAGACGTCGATTTGGAAGAAGCATTTCATTGGTCTCGGGTATGACGGGATTGTTCGTCGGTGGAACTGCGAGGAGGACGTGGACCGAATGAAGGGGTATCCCCTCTTCTGCAAGGACGGAGTGGCGTCGGTGAACCCCAACCTCTCCTTGCGTGATTTAGCGAGCTACGGCTTTGAGGACGACTGCGAGTGGACGGCGGGCGTGGAGAACTGTCTGCTGGTGAGCGTGTTGGGGAAGCCCGCGCCTCTTGTCTTTTCGTGTAAGGACGAGAGCACGCGCGATCTCTTTGTAAACTACTTGACTGATTGTTGTGTTTGTGTAAAACAGTCCAATCTACAGAATTGATGGAAGGCGCCGAGTCGTCCGACTCCACTTCCTCGATAACCACGTCGTTCGCGTTGTTTCTCTGCCGCTGTCTCTCCTCCATCAGCGAATTCAGAATCATGGACTGCAGTTGGAGCTGCTCCAACTGCTCCACCAGCTCCTCCGGGTCCAGGTCCTCTTCTTGCATCATACGCATCTGAGCGACCAACTGTCTCACCACATCTCGCTCCTGTGCATTCATGAACTCGTTCTCTTCGTCTGAGTGCGCGCTTGAGTTGGCGTTTGAGTTTGCTTCCGAATCAGAGTCCGAATCAGAGTCCGAATCAGAGTCCGAATCAGAGTCCGAAGAACTTGAATTGGAACTCGAATCTGAATCGGAACTCGAAGAACTCGAATCGGAATCCAAATCCGGGTGGGCATGGTGGTGAGCCCGATTGTGCAGCACGTCGCCCAGAGCAAGAGAAAACAGAACCGACGCGTCCTCGTTGGCATAAATGCTCTCCTCCTGACGACGCTTCACAAACCACATCAACTCCTCCTCCTTCACCTGATTCGCGATAAGTTGAATATAGTGAATGAACCGTTTCTTGCTGATCCTCTCTGCAAACGTGACGTAAAAGAAGATCGACAGCGCCACCGAACCCACCACCAACACCACCTACGGGGGACCCCCACAATTCAACCGTACCTCACACAAGAAGAAGGGAATCATCGCGTTGAATGTGCTGACTCGGTTGTTCTTGAAGGACGCCGCGTACAGGACGCTCCACACAATGAACAGCAGCGCCACGCCGACGCACCCACAGCCGAACACCCAGTTGTCCTTCATCCAACTGTAGCCCATGTACAAAAGAAGGACTATTTCTGACAACCCTCACCCGACCGTACGACACAGCGCCAGGTGGATATAGAACTGGAGGAAGCCGGGACTGTCGTAGAAGAAGAAGCACTCGAAGTGGAACGGGGCGCACAGCAGCGAGAGCAGCGTTAGAGCAGTGGTTACATCCTTGATCGCCTCGTTGGCGAGTCGCGCGCGCCGACGCTCCGCGACCGATTTCGCGTTTGTTTTCTGCTTGCGCACGCGGTAGCTCACGTCACTCGTGTAGGACAAAAACGCGATGTGGAGAGCGAACAGGACGAGGTGCACGCTGGAGGGAAGGATGAGGCCGCGCGTGGAGAGATACCAGAAGGACCAGCCCAGAGCGTAGAGAGTGAATGCGAAAAAGAAAAGGGAGTGGATCTCGGGACAGCGATGGCACATTTCCGGAATGAACAGACAGCAGCGGATGTGGTAGAAGAAGAGATCCCTACGCTTGTGATAAGAGGGAGACACTTACAGTGCAGGACTATCGATCAGGGACACAACACAGTTGAGAATGAGAAGAATGAGGATGGATGCGAGATGAAGCACAAGGAAGAGAAGATTCAGTTTGTTCGCACTCCGGTACTACGCATAACGATAAAGGAAAGCGCAGACTCGCAACGACAACCAACTGGCCGACACTAGCGAGAAGACGAACAGAAACACGAACGTCAGCACGAAGAACAGGAAGAATGCGCACAGAAGCACTTTTGAAAGCCATTTCATGCGACTCTACACGGAATGCCGTTCATGTGGGCGTACAAATAACGGTCTGTATCGTTCCAACACGCGAGTAAGCGCTTCCGCCCGCTTGCGATCCTCCCAATACCTTTTCATTCTACACTTCACTCCGCGTTTGAGGCCGCAACTCCTTTCCAAATGCATTCAATTCTCCATCATCCCTCGTATCCCTTCTTCTTGCTACGGAGTGAAAGAGAGCACATCGTCGTACCATACGGGAAGAACAAGTCATTTGCTCGCGATTTCCAATCGATCGACAACTCGCACGTTTGGTTGATGTCCCTACTGCACGACAAGAGGGAATTCAAATCGTGGAACTACGATGTCAGATACAGACCGTTTGCGATACGTCCAGATAGGAGACGACTGTGTGCATGACGGAGACGTTGGAGAAGAGACGTTTCAACGAGTCACTCTCAGTTACCGCCTCCCTCTGCTCTTCTGGCTCCATGTCGATTGCAACATCGGAATGATCGTCTGCCATTCCGCTTCAGGTTCCTGAAAAGTACGAAATGAAACCGAGAGGTAATAGTCCCGATTTTTGTCAGTCTGTTTGTTAAGGAGGAAGGCAAATAGATTTCTCTCGCTTAGTGTTGGTATGGAAAGAGGAGTGTGTAGAATAAACATAGGTGTTGCTAGCTATTGCTGCCATAACAACAGATACAGACACAAATGACTATCACGATCAATATCCAGATGTTAGTAGCCACCAAGAAATATATGATGATGCCACCCACTATGATTGCCATTGAAGTGACAGTGACTCCCCAGGTCCACTTGGAGAACATATCATCCGTTTTGGCTTTGCAATTCGCTACCATCGTGTAGACTCCCAAGTATACGACAACGCAACACACAAATGCGGGTAACGCATAATCATCCGTCTGAAGACCCTGATACAGGAAGTAGCCAAACGCAGCAACAGCAAGGATGTACAAAACGAAGGTGCAGATGCGTGTACTCTTGTGATAGAAATAGCTCGCGTAGCGTCGTTTATCCACATATGAGAGAATAATCAAATAGAGAATGAAGACGGCGGAGACGATTAAGAATAAGATGTTTTCATTGAACGCGATATGCACGCACATACTCACTACCATGTACGCGTGCATCGTATTGAGGTTGAACAGGGCATTGACGTCATCGTCGCTACACACAGTGATGATGATGAAAAGGATCGTGAACGTAACCCACAGAATGAACGGCAGGTAGCACGCCATACCACGCTCCTTCACGGCCGCCAACACAGCCACCCACACAAGATAGCTAAGCAGACTCAATACGAAGGATGCGTTCACACAGCCTTGCTCATCGTCGTCCGCGTATTTACCGAAGAGATTGATTCCCGCGATGATCGTGAATAACGCGATGATCGCGTACGCGATCCACGACACCACGGTCATGTTCTTCACTAAGGCGATCGCCGTGATGCACACAATCGAGATGGCAATGACGACCAGCATGACCTCGCGCTTCACATCCTTCTCGAGGAATAAGAATAGGCCGACGGAGGCGACGAGGGTGACGATCCACTCGACAAGGAGAACCGTCGAAAACGAGTAATCGGGAAAGAGGAAGACAGACACGCCCCACCCAATACAGAGGGCCAGTCCGATGGCGAAGAGCCAGGCGTACACGCAACTGTACTCTCCACTCGCCTTGGGAACGCTGGCGGTACACACAAGGATGTATATCACGAGCATCACCATGACGAGCGTGGCGTAGCCCAGGTAGTTGTTGTCCATCGAGCCGAACAGGAAGGTCACGATGAGGAGACAGACGTACACGAGAACGATCACCCTCGCGTCGTGCGCGTGGTTCTCGCTCGCCGCGTGATAGACGATGAGGAAGACGGAGGAGCAGAACCAGAGAATGAGGAGGGAGTACAAGAAGAGGCTGAGGGACTGGGGGGCTGTGAAGAAGAGCACAAGCCACAGGACGAAGACAATCACGTTGTATGCGAAGTGAATGGCGATGCCCTTCTCCTTCTTCACCTCTCTTTCACTCACGAAGTACCCGTAGTCGCACACGAGTCCGCCGAAGAAGAGAGTCGCCATCGTGCTGTAGCGTGGCGACGTGATCCTCATGAATGCCAGGCAGAAGAAGACGGAGGAGCAGAGCAGCGAGCACGTGGCGTTCGTGTAGAAGGCGAAGGACGTGGTCATGTCGAAGTACTGGCGCACCATGAAGACAGCTTCGCAGAGGAAGTACACCAACATCACGTACGGCGTGAATGCCGACTTCAGATAATACAGCAGCGCGATGGCGAAGCAGGACACCACGCTCAGTCCCAGATTCAGCACGCTGAAGCCCTTGTCGTACCGCGCCGGATCGTACGTGTCGTCCCGTCCCAGCTTTCTCTTCGACAGCGACTCCACCATCTCTCCGTCGCGATACACCGCCACGACCACGCAGCCCGGCCTGTACTCCGTTCCTGTTCCCGAGCGACACGCCACGTTGTCGTTCATCTCGTAGTCTCCCTCGTACACCACGTTGCCGCTGCCATCGTACTCACGCATCACGCCGTCCCTGAAGTCCTGGAGCGTCACCACCTTGTCGTTGTCGTTGAGCACGCCAATGTACTGAATGCTCCCGCTGTCGTACACTGCTCCTTTTCCTGCAGGCGGGAACCAGCTCGCCGGGTCGTTCTTGTACTCGCCCCAGTAGCTCAGTCTCCCGTCCTTACCGTACTCCTTCATCAGCCCATTCTCGAAGACCTTCATGATTCTGCCGTGTCCGTTCTTGTACTCCTCCACCGTGCTCACGACACCGTTCTTGTACACGACGCCCTGCCCAGAGCGAGGACAGAAGGTGAGGGGATCGTCCGTGTACCCTCCCTGGTACACAACAACTCCATTCTCGTCGAACTCCGTCATCTGACCCTTCTCCATTCGCTTCCACAACCGCTTCTTCTCTCCGTTCTGATAGATACCCACCTCTTTCACCTTTCCGTCCTCCAGCACGCACCCATAGTCGTTCTTCTCGTACAGGCAGTCCATCGAGTTCGTGTACTTTCCGATAAAGCACTTGTTGCCATTCTTGTCGTATTCGGTTCGGAACTGCCCATCCAATTCCACTGCCACGTGATTCATCGCTCCATTCTCGTACAACTCGCCTCGCTTCACCTCGCCGTTTTCGAACATATAGCAAACTCCGTCATACGAAGCGTAATCGGGAGTGAATCGGCAAACACAACGAACCGTGTTGGTCAGACTGTTCTCCTCCTTCCAATACCCCTTCTGCGATGCCAGGGGCGCTAGCACTGAGATGGGCTGATTTCCGTCAAAGCGCGTGAGGGACGCGACCCTCCCTTCGGAATCATAGAATCGGAACAGGCCCTCTCGTCTGCCGTCCACAAAGCACCCGTGCTGCGAAATGACTCCCTCCGGAGTTCGGACGGTGAAGGGGCCGGAAAGAACGTTCACGTGGAAGGAGCATTCCAGCACGATGTTGTCCTTGTCATTCACGAGGAACGCGAAGCCTTCTTTGCAGTTCTTGTACCAGCTGGTGTGGAGCGTATACCCCTGATGCGACGGGTATGTCACGTATCCCCTTCCGCAAGAGGCTGTGCCCCATTCAAATTCCCTCTGGCCAGATTCAGTTACGATGAAAGTGTAGTCATTCATCCTGCCTTCAGAACGGTACGTGCTCTACGCACAAAACAATACTGGCGAAACCAAAAATAAACGGAATTCCGCTGTTAGATAAGGAGACATGAAACGGACGTTTCGCTCCATATCATAGACAGCCATTATAAACCAAACACTTGCATGAGCACTGTGTCCGATTGCGTACAAGAGGAGAGGAGAGGAGGGAAGGTGGTAGGAGTGGAGCGGATTGATGATGCGCAGCAATCACCCGTGGAGAGCGCCCCAGACCAAATTAGGACAGAGAATCGCTCGTCAGGATCGATCAGTCGGGCGTCGCTGATGGGGAATGGAGCGACTCCAGTGAAAAGCAACGCCTCTCCCCAACAAGCCGTACACACCGAAGCACTCCACATCCAGAACGATAAGGACTTCTCCATCCCTCGCACAGACGTCCGCTCCATCGTGGTGGAGCCCAACATATGCAACGCCGCTTCCATCGTCAGCTGGGACCTGTCCTCCTACTCCCAGCTCCGAACCCTCCGCATCGGAGCTTCCTCGTTCAAACATGTGACCACCTTCCACATCGACGGACTGAAGGAGCTGGAGACGGTCGAGGTGGGCGAGAGGTGCTTCACCTCGTTCACGCGCACACCGGACAAGGCGAGAGCCGTCTCCTTCGTCATTGCCAACTGTCCCAAACTCAAGTCCATCGTCCTGGGTCGTCTGGCGTTTGCCGACTGGGGCGAGTTCCGCCTGTCGAGTTGGCGTTAAGGGAACGCGTGATGCCTAGACTTGCCTTCTCTGAGCACGGTGTCGATCGGCGCGGGATCCTTCAGCTGCTGTTGCAACACGGTGCTCGAGGATCTGACCAGTCTGCGAGAACTGCGGTGGGGCGATACGGCGTTCAGAGGCGTGGAGGGAGAGAAGGGCGTGCTGAGAATGAAGAGTGGCGGTGGCTTCGCTGTGTCACTTCTAGACCTGACCCAGTTGACCGCCTTCTTGTGTGAGAAGGACGCGTTGCGCTACGTGAGCGAGGCTGAGTTCATCAGTTCGATCCTCTCGTTGTGCTGACGCGTAGCCATTCCCTCGCTCACCAAGCTCACTCTTCCCAACGCCTTCGAGACGCCTCGCGTCGTCACGGTGAACAGTGTCTTCTCTCTCCTTCCCTCACGCCTAGACGCGGGCGCGCTGAAGGACTACCCTCCGTTTAAGCCCTTCATCACCCGTCGCCACACGGTGACGTCGGTGGAGCAGCTCTGCTCGCTTCCCGACAACGCGATGGAGATTGTCGTGGAGCCGAGCACGTGCAACGAGGAGAACGCTGGCGTGGTGGACCTGAGTCGCTTCCACAGTCTGAAGTCGTTTCGCGTGGGCGACTGCAGTCTGTACCACGCGACCACCTTGCTGGTGCGCGGGCTGGAGAGTCTGCAGTTCGTGGACATCGGGATGAACTGCATGAAGGGCAACGAGAAGGACTCGTGCTTGAGCGTGACGGACTGCTCCTCGCTGCTCTCCCTGAACATCGGCGCGTGCTCCTTCTGCGACTATGTGAAGTGCGACTTGAGGAGTGTTGACAGATCGTGTGGGTAATCATCAGATCTCCCCAGACTGGAGAGTATTCGGATGGGCGAGGCGAGCAAGTGGTCCTACAACTTCCAGAAGGCGGATTTCGTGCTGGAGAGTGACGGAGTGCGTGGGATGTGATGCGTAGACCTCCCATCGCTTCGTGAGGTGGAGGTGGGAGCGTTCAGCTTCCTGCGACCGCATCACATCGTCTTGTCAGGTAGCGTGTGCGTTGCTGTGTTGAGATAGACCTGCCTGCGCTAGAGAAGTGTGTGTTTGGGAAGCACGCGGTGGAGGGAGCGGATATTGATGAGCATTGCAGTGTGTGTATGATGAGTGATGGTAATGGAGTGGGGTGAGAGGTAGATCTGCCTCGTCTGAAGGAGTTCCGGTCAGAAGAATCGAACATGAGGTATGTCCGTGAAGCAAAGATAGAGAGTGAGGATGGCTGAGTGAATTGAGGGTAGATGTGCCTAGCACGGAGTCCATAGCTCTTCCTAGTGCACTCCTACGTCAGGTGAAATAGGATGTGAAGAGAATAGTGAAGAATCTCTGCGTGAGGGTTCGAGGCTAGAAGTGTTGATTTAATTGCAATGTGTTTGTTCATTTATCGTTGTATGTTCAAGTGAGCGCTTTAAAACTCGTATAGCCATCCAAGTAAGGGGATTGGAAGAGAAGTGGTCAGTGGGAGCGAAACCACTCATTTCCAAGAGATAACATCACTTACTCCTCCCCTAAGAAGCAACATCACTCCAACAAACAGACAATTCAAGCGAATCAATTGCCATCTTCAAGGCGCCCTCTCTCGTTTTGTTAATGCCCAGGAATCCGCTGCTGTGCACAAACACGCAGTCAGGGATGCCACAGGCCTTGCTCAACTCCTCATCACGGAGTCCCAAACACTTCGGCAGCAGCTGCTTTCGTAGCGCAAAGGATCCCGGTTGCGTGTTGATGCCCCGGACTCGCCAGTTTCCGTCATCACCGTGAATGACCGCAAACAGCGTTCTCCCCTCAATTCCTCGCTCCTTCTCCAGCTCCACCAAGTGCTCCATAAAGGGACAGCCCTGCTCCATCAGGATGATCGATTGCGAAGGATGGACAGAACTCGCCTCGTCGAGAGCCTTTTCGACGAGTCCGCGAGCGGGAAGGACGATTGAAATCTGTCCGTGCAGTCGTTCTGCGAATTCACCGAGCATTAGCCCCATTGCCAAACGGAAGCGTTCCTGCTCCAGTTCATCCTACACATCATTCGTCGCATCACACTAACGCACAGAATGCTCTTCGTTCCACGAAATGAGAAGACGCTTCACTCTCTTGGAAATCGTCGTCGTTACCGCGTAGTTGGCCTCCCCGCTGTAGGGATCGATTCCGTTGTCCACTCCGTCGATTTCCTCCACAAAGTTATCGTACATGCGCTCGTGCAGAATGCTCAGCTCCTCCTCGGACAGCGCCTTTGAGCTCAGCGCGCTGATGATGCTCTTTCCGAAGTGCTTATATCTAGGGGTGAAGAAGGAGCGAAGAAGGGACACCAAACCAGCCGAGCTGAGCTTTGTTGTGTGCTTGTCGTCAAAGGTCTCGAAGAACTCCTTCTGGTGGTGATCGAAGCGCTTTCTACGTCATGAAACGCGATAAACTGCACCACTTCTCCGGATCGTAGATGCCACCCACGTCTACGACAATATCGCACTGGTTGAGCAAGTCGTTGTTGCGCGTTCGAACCACGACTACGCATAACACGCCACTTCAAGAAGAACCGTGATCCTGATACTCTGGAAGCGTGCGCAGCATGGAAACAGCGAGCGCCTCGTCCGAGTGAAAAGCCCCCGCGTGCGTTCCGATGGCCTTGCAACCGCTGGGCATGTTGTCCAAGAACACTTTGCCCGAGATACCAATGTTGTTCGCCTTTTGTACATAGGGAGGGAATATATCTAGAGGGTTAGAACACGGCGTTGGCACAAACCAAAGAAGGACAGGTTGCGGTTGATGCGTTTCAACTCCATGGTTCTGTTTCCAGGTTTTCTTACGAGGGGATGGATTAAGCGGATCAGCTTAAGAAGATGTGTTTGCCCCCTGGCAACGAATTGACCAATGAGTACTCCCATAAACGTTGATGGATGATGCTGAACCCAAATGCAGTGACGGACGGAAGAAAGGTGTGATGACCCCCTTCTATATCCCTCATGAAGGTTTATCCCTCGTTTAACGCGCTCCTCCCTCCCTCCCATTCCAATGCGATTCAACGACTCTTCAGTTGGATTCCCGCCTGTTCTCTCTGCGCCTGTAAGATGAATCAGCGAAGTACAGGTATTCTGTTCTTGTCCTCGTTCCTGCTGTTCTACTTCTTGTCAGTGAGTATTCGGAATCGTGGATGACGCTGCAGAGCAGTCACAGCGTTGAGTACAGAGAGGTGCACAGAATCACAATCAACGACGATTTCGACGGGCTGCGGAAGCAGAGACAGAATCAGCTTCCCCCTCCCTCCGTATTGTTCGATCTCGTTCAGCTATCTTTGGAGTCGTGATTGAATAGAACGGGGATGGAATCGACGAGCTCATTATCGTGACTCCCACAAACCACCTGCGAATCTATTCCTTCTCAAAGGAGAACTTCGACTCCTATTCAGTGTCATCCGAGAGCGCATACAAGGATGTGTCGTTGCTCGCCAATGCACAACTCCGCAGCAGTAGGATTGACGTGCGTGAATGATCTCCAGTTCAAAACGTCATCTGTATGAAAGCATATCGCATCGAGCAGGGTTCCCAGAAGATGGGCGTGATCGCGATTCTGACGAACAACGGCATTCTCTCCTGCTACGACGAGTTCCTTCGTCTTCTGTGGAAGGTGTCGATCTACGAGACGAATCTCATCAACATGAGCAATCTCGTGATTACCAACAGCGCCCTCTTCTTTTCCCACCACTCTCTGTACGTGTCGATCAGCTACTCGCTCCACCATGCGTCGATCATGAAAGCGCGTGAGTGGTTGTGCATCCGCCTAATCGCGTAGTGAAGGAGCGACTCACAAGCGACGAAGTGGCGGTTTTGAAGAGCAACCACATCAGCATCGGACAGTAGCCATACAGAAGTGTATCCAGTGTAGGGAAGTGGATCTCAGCCGATTCCAGTCGCATCCTCAATTCTACATTATCGAGAAGTACAAAGTAGGACATGAGCGAGGGGCTGACATGGAGACGATTCTGGACAGAATCCTGTCCATCAACGATGTACAGGTCCTCAAGCTGAATTCCGAAAATGGTGACATTTTGTGGCACACCACGATTCCCCAGCACATCAAGCACTCATTGTTCCTTCCCCAGCAACAGTGAGCGCAATTGCATGCATTGACGTGCAGACCGATTCTGAACCAGCAGGACCGTCTAAACCACCACTCCGACAGCAGCGACTACGCACAGAGCATTCTGTCGTTCTTCCCCCACGCCTTCCACTCCTACCACGACACCTCCATTTCCCTCCACTCATACCAACACAACGCGTACCACCCTCGCGCCACCTACATGGGTCGTTCTCGCCGCTCCGACTCACCCGCAGACAGTCCTCTGCGCTCGCTGCTGCCGCTGGGCCTGATCGAGACGCTGACGAGGCGCATTCACAGCCAGCACACGCTCAACCACGAGGTGAAGACGGAGAAGAGTCCGGAGAACGTGGTGGTGATCCACGCCAAGCAGGGACTCTACGTCGTGGATCGGAAAACGGGGGGTAGCGCAAGCGACGGGGTGTGAGTTGTAGCGTTCATCGCGGACATTCCGTTATCTCCCAACAAAGTGTACGTGTCCAGAACCGCGGTTATTCGTAGATATGTCGTGTCGTCGCATCACATGAACGACTTGTTGAACATCTTCGTCACTCCCTGTTCGGGTTTTCACTCCTAGGTGGCGCCGCAGCCGTTCACGGGCTCCAACAACGAGCTGGCGTCGTACTCGCCGTGTTTGCTGCAGATTCTCTCCGACAAGCACGTGCTGTCGTCCACGGACATATGCGGGAGTCGAAGGGGGAGGAGCGAGGACGATGAAATCCTTGTGCTGCCCCCACTGGTGTTGATGGACGAGAAGAAGGAGGTGGCGGAGGGCATCGTGACGCTGACGAGCGAGGGCGTGCTGACGCATGTGAGCGTGAAGGGCGTGAGGCGGTGGTCGAAGAAAACGGACGCGGTCTGGTCCGAGTTCGATGAGAGAACGGGAAGCATTCCCCTGCTGTTCGGATTGAAGGGGCTGATTTGCGTCGCCACGTCGAGTTCGGTGGTGATGTACTCGAAGGAGGGAAGGGTGATGAGCCGCATTCCGCTGACGGAGGCGTTGGTGTACCCGATGCAGGAAAGCAAGGACGAGCGGAACGAGGAGGGGGAGTTGGTGCTGCAGACGGCGACGAGTGTAGTGTTGTACAGAGCATCTCGGATGACATGTGGGTGGATGGATGATTCGTGATGCGTAGACTCTCTATTTTTGCGTGTTTTAGTAATTTGTGCTGGAATAGGCGCGATTCTGTATTCCGTGCTCGCGCGGCAATACGCCAAGAAAACGAAGGAAAAGCTAATGTCGTCTGTTTGTGCAACAAAGACACGGTAAATGACAAAGAGTATTAGGCAGTCTGAGAGGTCGCTGCCGCGGCTTCCGCCTGTCCCGTGCCGTCGTCCTTCACCTTTCCCGAAATCGAAGCGAACACGCGCGAGTACATCTTCGGGTGGGGCTTGAAAAGCTTGCGGTCGAAGTCCAGATCATCGACGCCGAATGCCCGCTTGTGTGTGAGTTTTTCAATATTACAGTTCACGAAGGGAGGCACGTACGTCGCGTCTCCCATTACACGCACGTCCAGGAAGCGCGTGGCCGTGGAGAGGAAGCCACCCATTTTGATCTCCTTGTTCTTCTCCTTGTTGTAGTAGCGGATGGGGATCTGCACCAGGGTTCCCTTCTTCTTGTTGAAGCGGATGAAGTTGAGATTCTCCGCCTTCTCGGTCACTACACGTCACTTGCAACGACATCGCTCACGGGGATGGCAGGACAAGTCGCGCGGGAACACCAGAGACTTCTCGCCGTCAACATCGAGGTAAAACAGCGTGCACTCCAGACTCAAATTGAGACGCGTTCTGAAACGGTCGATCTCGCTCTCCGGAACGGCAATCAGCACGCGCTCCTTATGGCCCTCGCCATCATCGCCATAAAGCACACCGGGAATCGCCCCGTTCTTCCGCAGGAAGTAGCTGTAGTTTGTGCCTTGCGATTCTCTTTTGAACGCAGGAATCGTGAGAATCGAGTGCTGCTGCTTCAGCGTGTCATAAATCTCTCTCTGCGTGACGGCTTTACCAAAACTGCGGATTCCGAGCGCTGTTCGCAGAGTCGAGACAGCTCCAAAGCGACAAACAGAGAACATTTTGGTTTCAGACAGGGAAGAGTCGAATTCGTGGGCCCACACTCCCACGGCGGAACTGGAATGGTACGCTCAGATGGAGTGTTGCGTGTAATGAACGTTAAGATTGCATTTATCTAAGGAGTCTAACGCGCTGAGCGATTGCTGCTGCTTAGGTGACATGATCCCGTTCCTCCTCCTCCCATCCCGCCCATCGTCATTGAATCCTGAGCCCTTCTCAATGCCGTCCTTTTCACCCAGAATCAAGTGACAACCGAAATCGCCCTCCGTTCCGGAATTCCACACTCCATTCAAATCCCAAATGGAAAAGGAAATCGCGGATTGTCTCCTTCGCGGAGATATGCCGATTCTCCCGCCGGAGTCCTTCGCAAAATCGGAGGATTTGGAAGCGAAGCCCGAGATTCCGAAGGTGGAGACGGCGGCTGATGTGTTGAAGAAGCGGAAGTTGAAGAGGAAGCAGTACTTTCGAAGGCAGCAGCTGAAGAAGCAGAAGGAGAAGCGATTGTACGCGCCGCAGACTCCATCCATGCTATTTGTAGTGGCATTTGTTGTCGTTAAGAGTAGAACGCGTATGATTCGACGCAATCCGGCTTTTCGAGGAAGAATCACGACTATCTCGTTCAGCAGATGAAGGAAGTGGGGGACGAGTCGACGCTCGACTTGGAGGGGAAGACGGAAGAAGAACTGCGCGCCATCGATCGCCAACAGGAGCAGCGTCTCGAGGAGCTGGAGCTGGAGAACGAACAGCTGCGCCAGGCGATCTACCGGCTGAAGAGACAGCTCAAGACCATTTCGCGAATGTAACATAGAGTTCCTGTTTGTAACAAACACGTCGCTATTCGCTCTCCATGTCTTCAATGTCGTCCACGGTGATGCTGTTGTCGGAATCACTGTCGCACTCCTGCATCTCGGGACGCGTCGCGTCAGGATGGTTAATGGCGATGATGTTCTACGTTT
>ERZ1106948.45-NODE-45-length-56488-cov-35.796555_pt1 | contig 56488 bp, 75 predicted proteins | sample MGYA00403673_ERZ1106948 | MGnify/ENA primary metagenome ERZ1106948 (study PRJEB35170, sample SAMEA104062409) | human gut metagenome | biome: human gut; feature: human-associated habitat; material: faeces | place: Denmark | collected 2012-05-07 ...
CGTGTCCGAGAAGGAGTTCTGCGTTGCGGAGGAGGACGACGAGGATGACGAATAAGCGAGCCCCAGAGGGAACGGAATTCCGCGTGTTTGTTGGAAACAGGACAGGAGTTGAAATAGGTTACAGTTACGTTCTCGTTCACGGCGTGGGGATCGTATCGGGTCGTGTTGATGGAGTGGATCATTTGCTGCGACAAGTCGACGTACTCATCATTCCCCGTGTCGAAATAGCGGAAGTTGCCCGAATTCAGTTGCTGCGGTCTATCCCTCACTCCCCCCGTTTTCTCTCACATCGTCGTGCTCGGTTGGCGAATCACCTCGTCCACCGCCACAATGCTCTCCTTCGCCGACCGTTTCGGCTGGCGTCGTTTTCCCTTACTCTTGCTGTTCTTCCGCTCGCGCTGAGAGGGGGGCTGAGCCACTTGCGTTGATGATTGCGATACTTGCGTTGACGATTGCGACAATTGCGTTGAAGACTGCGCCAGCTGCACCGGAGACGGAGCGAGCGCTTGAGAAGACAGATGACTCGGTCTGAGCACGGGCGATGGAGAGTGACTCAGGCTCAGTCTTGGCGGAGGTGACGATGTCGCTCCCTCCACGCGAACTCCCTCCACGGGAAGCACGACGGCTCGCTGCTTCAAGATCTCTTCGCGCAGTGCCTTGTCTTCGTCTTCGGCCGTTTTCAACTCGCCGTCCAACACGTCGCGATGCATGATCACAACACTGCTCTCCGACAGGTCCTGGCTCTTCATCTCGCGGGTGAGGTCGCCCAGCAGCTCGCCCTCAAAACGCGAGTTGTTGTCGTTATCCTCGCACTTGATGTCGGTTACCACCACCGGAATGGCATCCTTCGGCACAGTGAACATGGAGCTGTGGCGCGGCGAGGTCGAGTTTGTATTCAGCGAGAAGGCAGACTCGACGTACTTCTGCCTTGAGAGAATGTCATCGACGGAGATTATCTTCCCCTCGCCGTTCAACTGATCCACCAACTTGTTCAGATCTAGCGTCGCGTCCTCGTCCTTCAGCAAGTCGTTCATCACCGAATGCTCCACTTGGGGAGGTTCTCGATATGCGCGATTGTACACGAGTCCCCCTACCATTCATACCCGGAACAGCACGTACCAAACAGAACGAAAGCGGGAGACAACGTCACACTCACCCAAGAGAGGATAATGCACACCAGATAGCACACTGCAAAACTGTGACTGTAGGACCGGTATGCCTCTCCGATCCACCCACTCCCGAGAGCATTCCAGACAATGCCTCCGAGGATCATCACGTAATAGAAGTAAGCCACGGGATGAGTAGCCAGCAGGTTTGCAACAATCCTAATGCATCATCGCGTTGTACCGAACAGTACAATCGTTCCTCCTTTCGCGAATACCAACGCCGTATTCTGTTCACGAGAATGCATAGCGCAATTACAGTAACAAACTGAATGATGTTCAGAATACCACGGATCTAGGGTGAACGGGACGAGAAAACACAGTACGAACAACCACGTCGCAGCCGGAACGACAGCGTTCCGGGATAGGTTTAGGGAAGCATACACAATAAAAACGGGCCCTCCTCCCATATCGAGAATGAGCGTCGCGATGAAAGCCGCCAAGAGCAGGCTAGGAGTGATTAGGAATGCACAGTCGAACCCTCTCTTCATGCGCCAAAGGATTTGTTGGACTGGATGGAGAGAGTCCACTTTCAAGCCCTATTCGGTGGAGAGAAATCGGCTCGATTTGGGGAGTGTGGTTTGGGGCGCAGTTTTCAACAATGGCTGAACTAAGTGCCACGGAAACGAACAAATTCGCGAAGTTGGGAAAAGACCTTGCACACACGGAGAAGGAGGTGAGAGACAAGGCCGTGGAGACGATTCGCAGGTGGGTCCCATGCTACAGCGTTCTGATCGTTGTAGTGAGATCGCAAGACTGAAGGAGTCCACAGAGCTCGAAATGCTCAAACTTTGGAAGGGGTTGTTCTACACCTTCTGGATGTCGGACAAGCCCCCCGTGCAAGAAGAGCTTGCTATCTCGCTGAGTAAAATGGTATGGTTGGCGAACTCCTCTGAGGCGTAGGTGTTTGAGTTCAGAACCCTGCCTCTATCTATGTCATTTATTAACTGTTTCTGGAAGACGATGACGCGCGAGTGGAGCGGAATCGACCGTTACCGCGTGGACAAGTATTGTCTCCTCATCCGCAAGATGGTGGACCAGACGATCCTCCTTCTCGACAGCGTCCTTATTCCGAATGGAGTTCACGAATAGAGAAAGTGGGAGCCGTCCTTAGTTGAACAGTACACAGACATCGTTCTCAACTCCGTCATGCACCCCAACTACTGCGGACCGATGGTGCAGTACAGCGAATGCTTCTTGGAGGAGCTGAATGCCACCTTGCCGCACATCTCGAGCTTTGATTTCCTTGTGAGTCATTGCATGCGTTGTTTCATGCCAGAGCTTGCTGAGGCCCATTATCGAGGTGTTCATCGCGAGTCAGCAGAAGGTGCTCACCGATACCATCTACAATCGCGTGTTCCTCAGCCTCGTTCAGGATTATAACTGTGCCTTTGAGAGTGATGTTGATAGTAGCGAATGAGGTGTAGAGGGATTCGTGGATGGCTTGCCCTCCTTCGACGCCGTTGATCTCCGCTACATTCAATATCCTTGTGTTCCGTTGCAGTAGAGTCTTAACGGATACTTCGATATTCTACGACTATGTGTTTGGAAAGGAGAACGCGTCGATCGGCAAGAAGAAGCAATTCACGGATATCGAGCTGAAGTACGAGGAGAAGGTGAAGGAGTGCTACTCCTCCATGGATGCCCCCAAGCTGGAGGCTCCTGTGCGTGAGAGCAAGGAGAGCGAAGGCGAGAAGAAGGTTATCACGAAGGAAAAGACCGCGAAGAAGAAGAAGGCTCCAGCGAAGGGCAGCAGGAAACAGAAGAAGTGATTGTGGCGTTGTTTGTTCCAAATCCGATCTTCTCGCGGTTGGCTCCGCTGCTTGCATGGCTGAATACAGAAACGAAGTGCGAGCGTGCAGGCAGCAAGAATCGCGAAAAGAAGAACCAAGTCTTCGTCTTCAAAGAATCGTTGATATGCAAACTTTTGGCATTCCAAGGCCCAGTAGAAATATAAACTCATCAGAAACCGTATATATATCTCCGTTAGCGCTGATCAAGATGATCAAGCACGGTGGGCCCTCCTTCGATTTCTTCACGTGTAGGCAGAGCAGGCGTTCCTATCGAAGTTATGGGAATGATGCTCGGAGAGTTTGTTGACGATTTGACCATATACGTGAAGGACGTGTTCCCCATGCCGCAGCTGGGAACGGAGGCGAGTGTAGAAACGATTGATGAAAAGTACCAGAGCGATTACCTCGAATTGATGAAACAAACCGGAAGGTACACTCTTCTCCGCTCCATTTCGTCTAATGCTGTAGAATGGAAAACGTGGTCGGCTGGTATCATTCCCACCCCGGCTTCGGCTGCTGGCTGTCTTCTGTAGATGTGAACACGCAGAGCGTCGATTCCTCCTTGTCTCTTTCACGTGCAGATGTTCGAAAAGCAAGACCAACGCTGCGTTGCTGTCGTCGTGGATCCCATTCAGTCTGTGAAGGGCAACGTGGTGATCGATGCCTTCCGTCTCTACCCCTCGAGCGGCAGCATGCTCATGATGATGGGACCTCCCACGCCCCTTCAGAGCACGAGTAATCGCGGTCTGATTGTGAAATCGACAACCCAACAGAAACAACGTGGCTGCGGACGCGAGTTCTACCGTCTCCCGATCCGCTGGAACATCGATCCTGTAGGACCGAAGCGATGTCGTGATGTGTAGTCAGAAGAGGAACTGCTAACGCGTCTCTCGCGCCCTCAATGGCAGGTAAGGGATAGGAACACGGTGATAAGAATAGGACGGCATGCTGTGCAAATCATTCGAGGTGGAGGAGGATCAGAACCTGAAGGTGGTAGAAAAGATGAGGGGACTCGTGAAGTCACTAAAGGGTCGCGTGGAGGAGGAAATGAAGAACGACGAGGCGGGCGCCTTCATCGGGAAGGTGGATCCGAATAAACAGCTGAAGATCGAGTCGGAGGGACTGCTGACCGACAATCTTGTTCAGGGGCTGAACACGGCATTGAGTGAAATCCTCTTTTAAGTGACCATGGCGCGTTTGTTCAACAAACTCGCAATTCGTCTTCGTCGATCAGGGAAGACAACTCGGATGCTACAGATAGGGCAGTCATGCCACGACGTTCCTTTTCAAATGCTCTTCTCGACGCTTCTCTCACAATGGAGGAGGTCAATGCGCATGCGCAGTACAACGGATCAAATTCGAGGTCTTTCGCTCGCGAGCACCACAAATGCATCACGCCCATCACGCCCGCAACCACATCTCCTTGTCCTCCACAGCGTCGGGGAGAGCTCTTGCTGTCGTTTGCGTAACAAAAGACTCCATTGGAAATCTGGTCTACCGCTCCTTTCTGCAGAATCGTGACTCCAATCCTACACTTCAGAGAGGGAAAGAAGATGGACTTTGCCGCTAATGTCTTCACAAACGAACAATACGATGAAGAAGTGGTCAGCTCGGCTGGAGTCTTCTTCTCTTTCATCACCGCGTTCCATAGACGAGTGAACTCCATTTGATTGGGAGTGAGGATCACGTTCTTCGCACTACATGTGATTAAACGGTTCCAAGCCAACTGATGAATGAGCTGAGGCTCTTGCGTGACTGCCCATAAGCCATCACCGTCGATCACGAGCGGAATCTTCGATTCGACAGCGTATTGAATGATGCGTTGCATCGTTGATAGCATGACCGGGTTACGACCCGCTCCAGGTCCGATGACAAGGGAGTCAATTCTGGAAAGGATGGCTTTGATTCTCCTTTCATTCTTCTCGCATAGTGCATTGACTACGGATGCATCTGCACTAGACATGAAGGAGGAAAGGAAAGCCCACTCTTCTTCCCCTAACTCAATCACGGGGTACACAATCAGCTCCGGAGAATAACATTTGATGGGAATTCCGGCTTCTTTCGCACAAATGATGGTCACCAAGTCCGCACCCTGAACATAATGCAATAATCCATAAGCCCACACAACGTTGCGCCGATATTCCGGCGTAGAAGGGCGCTCCAGTGTATTCCAGGCAACCACCGATAATGCCGATCTTTCCTAGTTGTCCCTTGTGCAACGCGTTCGATAACGAGGGTACAACCTTCTTCAGCAGAGATATGGGGAATAGTGAAGAATTCATTGAGAGGGGTGAGAATGAGAAAGTGATATTGCGATTCAATTGCCCATAGAATGGAGATTCGGTGAATGCAACTCTTTCAAAGCGATGGATTGAACAGTAAATCACGAATAGATTCCGTGTGCTGCATCTGTAGTGACCCGCCAATCCCATACCGGCATCCGAACACGAGAGGGAAGGGAATGATCCCGACCAAGGTGTTCTGCTTCCCTTCCTGTCCTAATCCATCCATACTCACTTCTCCGTAACAAACAAAGGAAGAACATGAATACCAATCATTTCTTTGAATGGTAACCGGAGTTGTGGCTGCTGCTCATCTTGTAGTCCCAGAATACAATCATCGATCTGAAGAAGTATATGGACAAGTCGCTGCGAGTCAAGTTCTATGGCGGCAGAGAGGGTTTGTGATGACTGCATTTGATTGACTTGTGTAGTTGTCGGTATTCTGAAGGGATACGATGCTCTTATGAACCTTGTGTTGGATGACTGCGTAGAGTATCTCAGAGGTCGTTTCGCTTCTTTCTTTCTGACAACTAGACTCTGAAGACCCCTATACGCTCTCCGGGGAGTCGAGAAAGCTCGGCACTGTCGTTTGCAAGACTGGCTCGATTGTCACCCTGAATCCCGTGGAGGGAATGACGGAGATTCAGAATCCTTACGAAGAAGAGTAGTGTCCCTATAGACTGTGTAATCATACGCTGTTTTCAGGAAACACGCACTATAGTACAGTAATCATGTTGGCAGGAGAAGGGGTGGACGGAGCCACATTGGCATCCGGCAACGCGTGATGTGTCACTTTGGGAGGAAGGACAAAGTCCCGTTGCGCCTTCGGAGGAAGGGCGTTTTCACAAGGCGGCTCGTTCTATGATCATTACTACCCCCCAACTCCCACCCTTGTGAAGAACGGATGATGGAGCGCCTCTTCGGCCGTTATCCGTTTCGCCGGATTCAGTATGAGTAGTTGGCGAAGGAGATCGAAGCCATCGCTACATCATCACATCGCAGTCTCCTCCTACCTCGAGCTATCGATGTTCTTCACACAGTTCTGGAGCTTCGACGTCGTGCTCATTCGCTTGTCAAAGCCCCACCGACTGATCTTCACATAGTGCTCCGCCGTCTTCAGCTCCGGCCATTCATAAATGGAAGGCAGCCCGAGAATCGTGAAGATCTTCTCACACTGGTTCGACTACGACTTACGGACGAAATTGGTCATCACCTGGAAGGGGTGCTTGTCGGTAGCGGAGTGCACCTCGTCGCCGCAGAACAGGTCGCGAAGATTCAACATCTACTCTGAAACGCACGACAGAATATCACCTTCGCGAAGATGCACCCGATCGCCCACATGTCCACGGCAGGACCGTACGTCTTGCATCCGAGAAGGAGTTCGGGCGCACGATACCAGAGGGTGACCACAACCTTTTCAAGTTCTGAGTAGGCGACAAGAGGCTCTTGGAAGGTGCGTGCTAGACCGAAGTCCGTCACCTTGATGACTCCGCACTGCGCGGCATTGTCCACGATGAGAAGGTTTGTCGGCTTTAGGTCGCGATGCATCACCCAGTTGCTGTGAAGGTACGCCGTTGCCTTGATGATCTGCCACATGAAGTTGCGGATGATGGGCAAGGGGATCGGCTTTCCGCAGGAGTTGAAGTACTTGATAAAGTCGTGCAAGTCGTAATTGGCTATGGGTGACAAGCATATCACAGTTCGAACCATATTCAAAAACGATGGCGGACTCCTTAATCGAATAGTTGTACAGCACCTCCAGTGGTCGAACAATGTTGGGGTGGTGCAGCTCCTTGATGAATTTCACTTCGCGCAACTGGTTGATTGTCGTGTACGTCTCGTACTTCCCTTCCTTCTGCTTGTTCATGACTTTGACGGCAACGTAGCTTTCCTCCTTCTCTTCTGCATGGATCGGAACGGCCAAGTAAACCGTGCCGTATGTCCCACTACCGAGCTACAAGCGTGACTGGAGGAGATTTTCGGTACTCTTTCAAGAATTCGGTATTTGTCCTTCACGGAAGGCTTCTCCAGTAGTTTGCAGTCCATGTGGGAGACGTGAAACAAACAGACAGAAACTACTCTTACATCTTGATTGCTAAACCATTCTCTTGTTGAAGAATGCAGTTGCACTGGCGGCAGACCGTCGTCGACTTCGGGTTCACAAATCCACCTATACGCTCACACTTCCTCTCAATCTCCACATCTTCCACAACGCGTGCCAGCCCCCTCCGTACGAAGCAAATAATCCCTCGATCCGTGCTCACTCTTCATCATCGACTGCAGGACAGGTTTTCGGCGAAGAAGCCCGATTCTCTCAATGTCATCAGCATCGTAGCTACACATCAACAACCCTCTCCACATCGACAGTGTTCTCCGCTTACGCTGGAAACTACACTCGTCACCCCTCACCACCACCACCTACTTGGCCAGCGAGATCAGGAGAACCAGAATGATCAACAACAACACCACGATCACCACGCCCACAGCGATCGTCAGACGCGACAGGGCGTAGACAGGCTTGCGCACGGTGACGACGCCCGTGTTGGCGATATCTGCGCGTCAGTGTGACCTCCATGACTCACCACGTCCGCCGCTGCGGATGCTGCACTGCACGAAGTACTTCTCGCGCGCGCTGGTGTGTTTGAACACGACGGAGGTGCGCGTGCTCACCGCCACCTTCACCGCATCCAGCTGTTTGGCTGCGCGTCAAGAGCCATCGCCACACCTACACTCCTGGTCGAACAGCACGCAGCTGGTAACGCCCTTGACGCTGCTCTCCACTGTGATCACCAGACGGTCGCGCAGGATCTTCACCTTCTTCACCTCCAGTCGCGCTTCGCGTGAGCACCGCCTCCAGCGCCTACCCGCCGTCGTCTGCACCGTCTTCTTCACCGACTGCAGCGAGGTCTGGGGCGTGGCGAAGGAGTTGGCGTGGCCGAAACAGTACACTTCGTAGCTCGTTTCTGGAGTCAGTTCTGCGATGGTGTGCGAAAACGCGGCTACAACACACGTTAGCGAAGTATTTGGCTCACACACACTTACTCTCGTCATCCTTCACCTCGTGCGCCTGCGTCGTCTCCAGCACGTTCTCGCGCAGCGGCGTGTACTCCTTGAGCGCCCTGCACCACACGCGCAACATGCCCGTGGTGTTGACTCGGAGAGTGAGGCTCGTCACGCCGACCGATTGGACGGTGAACGGCACGCCGGAGAGCGACGTGGAAGCCATATCGCCGCTTTCGTCGTCTTTGGAGGTGTGTGAGGGAATGGCGGGGTGGTAATCGGAGCGTGTTTCGTTAGGTGTTTCCTTGTCCTCCTCCAGCATCTTCTTCAGAGATTCGATGTTTTCTTTGGGCTCGTCATCCTTCTGTTGTTCGTCCTTCTGTTGTTCGTCCTTCTGGGGTTCTGTTTCTGTTTGTGGCTTCTCTTCCTTGTCACTCTCTTCGTCCTTCTCTGTCTCTTCTTCGCTCTTCACAGATTCCTTCTCAGAACTGTCTTTAACTTCCTTCTCCGTTTCTTCTTCAACACTCTTCTTGAACTCTTCTTCTTCCTCCTCTTCTGTCTTCTTATGGTGCTTCTCCTCCTCTTCCTCTCCTTTCTCAACGGACTTCTTCTCTTCAACCTCTTCACTCTCTTTCTCCTCTTCACTTTTCATATTATGCTTCTTCTTCGGTTCTTCTTCATCATCATCCTTCTTTGACTCTTCTTCACTCTCTTCTTCTTCACTCTCTTTCTTCTTAGGCTTCTCTTCTTCCTCTTCCTCTTCACTCTTCTTATGGTGCTTCTCCTCCTCTTCCTCTCCTTCCTCAACACTCTTCTTCGGCTCTTCCTCTTCTTCAGACTCCTCCTCAGTCTTATGATACATCTTCGGCTTCTCTTCACTCTCCTCCTTCTCACTCTCCTTCGGCTCTTCTTCCTCTTCTTCTCTGTCCTTCAAATGCTTGCTCGCCTTCTCATTTTTCTCTTCCTTCTCTGACTCCTCTTCAATCTCCTCTCTCTTCTTTGGCTTTTCCTCTTCAACCTCTTCCTCTTCTCTTTCCTTCTTCACATACTTCTTCGGTTTCTCCTCTTCAGTCTCTTCGGCGTCTTCACTCTCTTCTTCTCTTTCCTTCTTCGACTCCTCCTCTTCAGACTCCTCACTCTTCTTCGGCTTCTCTTCCTCGGTGGTCTTATACGATTCCTCTTCCTCCTCCTCTCTCTCTTTCTTCACATTCTTCTTCTTTGGTCCTTCTTTTTCTTCCTCTTCCTCCTTCGGTTTTTCTTCTTCAACCTCCTGAGAATGCTTCTTCGGCTTCTCTTCCTCCTCTTCACTCTCTTTGGAATCTTCTTCACTCTCTTCTTCTCTTTCCTTCTTTGAATCCTCTTCTCCATCACTCTTCTTATTGTGTTTCTTCTTCGATTCTTCTTCTTCATCCTTCTTTGACTCTTCTTCTTCTTCATCCTTCTTTGACTCTTCTTCTTCTTCATCCTCACTCTTCTTCAAATGCTTCTTCTTCGGCTTCTCCTCCTCTTCCTCCTCCTTTGGTTTCTCTTCCTCTTCCTCCTCCTCTCTTTCCATTCTCGCATACTTCTTCTTCGGTTTCTCCTCCTCTTCAACTTCTTCCTCTTCCTCACTCCTCTTCAAATACTTCTTCTTTGGCTTCTCTTCATCCACAACCCTCTTCTTATATCTCCTTTCACTTCGAACCACTTCCTCCTCCGATGCTGATTCCTCGCTTGAAACCACGTTTTCCCCGGGAACAACGATCCTCTTATTCCCTGACACCTTCCTTCTTCGAATAGGATTCGAATCCGGACCCTCCGAATCATCATCCTCATCCTCAGAACTGTCCCGCAATTGACGAGGCAATTCACGCACATTCTTCGACGACACTAATGACTCCATTCCATCCACGCTCTTCAATGAAATCACGTCCTCCTCAATTCCAGGAACGAATCTCTTAACCAAATTGCGGACATCGTCCTATGTCATCAACGAACAAACACTCCATCACATCACGTTTGGTATTCTTCATGGACTGTGTCGAATACAGAGTACTGTCAAAAAACGATCTGTCCGATCTAAATGCTACGAAGTGAGCGATACGATGAGAATCCAAATACTCTCTGTTACGAAACCAAGCTCCTCCTCGCTTTTGCCGGAATGCATCTACCGCATGAGCTACTTTCCATAACGCAGCATACCAATTTCATATGGTGAGCAGAAACTCCTTCATGGAGCAAAAAGCCTACAACGATTAGGTCAATCACTAGCCGCCCTACAAAAGAAGATAGGTATCCAAAGTGCACTATTCATTCTCTTCTGCGGTCTATTTGACTCGGTTTTCGATGTGGACAAAATAGGGCCGATTTGTGGTTCTCCGTAGACGCAAGTGATAGTCACTGTTACAGCGTTCACACTCATCTGTATTGTCATTGTCTATCCAACAAGCGGTTCATCGCCCTGAGTCAGTTACAAGGATCATCGCTGGAAATGCTCCAGTGTCACGCTCTCACTACAGTAATTCGATGTCGCACCATTGACGGGAAATGAACCTCCGGATTGCAACACTTCTCCTTCTATAACTATCCATCCTATATCATGATGCACTATACATCCCCCATCATCTTGTGAGAGAAAACAAGCCGCCTAGTGAGAGCCAAGAAAGAGGGAAACGGGGAAGGAAGCGACTACGTCGTAAGCTACGTTGCACGATCTGATTGGACAGTACTAAACAGGAAAAGGAAGCGCATAATTAATCTCAATCAACCCATTTCGGATTAGTATGAAGAACTCCATCGTCCTGGCCTTGTTGCTCACCCTTGCGTGTGTTTCTTCCGTTGCTGTGGAATCCCCCGTCAAGAGTGCAAGAGATCTGAGAAGAGCGTTCAACGCTGCTCTGGCTCGCATCATCGACTCCGGAGAGTTCCTCGAAATCAAGAACCGCACCCAAATGAACGAGATTATCGCCTGCATCACCTGCACTCCCGATTCGTCCCAGTCTGTTTACCCCGCCAAGGACGGCCTGACGGGCAGACTCGCCGATATTATTGCCGTAGCGGTACTGGATCTGTATAACTCGTAGAACAAGGTCATTACCGTTGCTGGCTTGCGTTACATCGATATGCCTTCCGGTGATTACACCGTGAATCCCCCTATCGGTTTCTGGCCTGAGTATCTTCGTGCCGTCGTGGATAGAATCGGCAAGCACTATGGCGTCACCATTTCCATCAAGTGGAATCTCTTCTCCAGCTCTGCCGACATCATGGACTCTGTGAAGAGCGGAGAGTCCGACATGACGGACATGTACATGATTCTCTCGTCCTTCTACAACGGCAAGGACCGTATTGAAGCCTTCTCCGTCACCTGCTCTCCCGGTGGCTACGAATCGACCGTCTCCACGCTTCGCTCCACCGGCGTTTCTTCCATCACGGAGCTGAACAAGTACTTGGAGACGAGCGATATCGTGAAGGTGGGCGCTCTTTCCATTGCCGACTTCAACACCGTGAAGCCCTTCCTGAACGCCAGAGCGACCCCCGTTACCTTCGAGTCCGTGAGCGAGATGAGACAGAAGATGATTAACAACGAAATCGTTGCTGGAATCACCTCATCCAACCCCGGCGACACGGATTCGATCATTACGTTCAGAAGGTGAGAGAGCGCAACGTGGTTTCATAAATAGCGGTGTCGTGTCCCCTCGTGCCCCCATGATGCTGGCTGATGGCGATGTGGAGGAGGAGAAGAAGGAGGAGGTGAACATTGCTATGTGGATAGTCATTGGTGTCGTGTGGTAGGTTTCTCGGTTGGGAGTTCACCACTAGCGTCATCGTCATGTTTGCGATCGGTTTAGCCATTGGTTGCTCGTGCTCCAAGAAGGGCAAGGGCGCCAAGTCCATTCCTTCTGTCATTTCGCGTGTTTGTTCCAAACAGTTCACTTCTTCAAGGAAGAAACACCCGCGGTCATCATCACGCCGTTCTTCAGCTTCACGATGTCGATCAGCTCCATGCCCTCCACCTGGTACGACTTCAGCAGATTCATTCCGAAGTGACTCTTCTTCGAGGCCGACACTTCATCCTCGTGGAACGAGAAGCGAGTGAACGCATCCGGCGCTCCGCTGCCCTCTCTGCCCAGGTCCTGCACCTCAGCACAACCCATCACCCCTACCACAATCTCCCACAATTTCACAAACCCGTCTTCGCCGATCGAAGTGACGTAGCGCTTCTCCTCGTCGTACAGCAGCTTCCGCACAGCCTTCGTGTGCCCCTTCACGATCACCTCCTCCAGACTCGTCTCATTGTTGTACACCGAGATGCTCCCGTCCAAATAGCCCACCACGCACTGACGCGACGACCGAATCGGCAGAATCGCCGTCACCGCCGGACCGTGTCCCGCGTACCAGCGCATCGCCTGGAACACTCTATCGTCAATTATTGCAGCCACTCCTACTCCACGTTGATCAGAATCACATCGCCGTTCTTGTACCCGATGAACGCCGTTCCGTTGCTCTCCCACGCGAACGCCGTCATGTCACTCATGTTCAGTGCGTGGCGCGACACGAACTGCACGTCGTCCGTGTTGTAGAAGAACACGTTCCCGCCCTCGCTCACCACCACGAACGCGCGGTTCAGCGGACTGAAACGCACCACCCACGCCGGGATCGAATAACCGCGGTACGTCACAACACAACGTCCCAGGTCGGTGAGCCAGAGTTTCACGGCTCCCGCCATGTTGCAGGTCAGGAGGTACTTGCTGTCCGCGCTGAAGTCCATGTCGGTCACCGCCTCCGTGTTGCCCGACAGTAATTTCTAGGAATTGTGGAATTCCGCGATTCGTACATGATCGACTTTGCCGTTGGGGAGGGCCTTCCAGAGGTGGACCATTCCGTTTTCCGAGGAAGACGCAAACTACGCGTGAATCGGAGAGGAGAATGGAACGTAGCTGCCGTCGGGACTGATGCGAATGACGAGAATGTGACTGTCGAACTGAGAGACAAAACTGGCAATCGCTATCGAGGGGTACCTCTTCTTTTCGTCGATGGGAAGGAGGGGCTTCTTGGAGTGAAAGAGAGAAACAAGCAATACGCGCTCCGTGTGCGGGTATTCGTACCGTTCCATGGTCTTGTCTCTATACTGGATCGTGCGACGCATTTGGGTTAGCGTATCTGCTATACATGAGTAGAAGAGAGCGGAATTACAGTCCTGTGTCATCGGAGTCTCATCTATACTGATTTTGATATACTACGATGAAGTAGATGACGCGCCACTTACAGTATTCTCTATGTCCATCACGACGCGCAACTCTTTGCTCGCCAAGAAATCGAGAAGGATGTTGCGCGTCGGCTTTCGCAGAGCCAAGTTGAACGACATGTTTTCATGCCATTTGTCCTCTCTTGCCTCATCGTGACCGTCATCCCCCTGCTTTCTTCTCACGGGCTGCTCTTCAATTAAGTGACGCACCATCGTGAGGGTGTCATCGTGGAGGAGGAAGAAAGATGGCTGGTACTGAAAGAGAACGGAACGCGCTTCCTGAGGAGAGTACTTCAAGATTTGCAGAATAGCGTGGACGCATACTGCAAACATGTATTCATTCAGCTCGAACTACGCGTGACGGACAAAACCGGTGTCTACTCGATAGCACTCCAGCGAGGAGGTCACAAACTGATTCAGCTTCGCCAGCTCTCTTTTTCGCTCCTCGATGTAGTGTGCTACTGCCTCTTTTGAATCAGGTCTTACAAAAGACAAATCCATTGTAGTATCTTCCAACCTCGGATACAAGAGTTACCCAATACAGAAGAAGAGGGAACAGAAGTGGGGAATATGAATTGAAAAGGTGTGTGTGAAGGGGAATCGAACTGCGGGCAGCGCTGCTCTCGGTTTCCATTTCTCAAATGTCAAAGGATCTCAGTATCTGTCTCCAACAAACAACGCTATTCGACGAAAAAGCGAGCTAACGAACCGATGTCTATGCGTGAGACGAGGCGACCATGTCGACTATCCAGCTGGGCGTCGCTTTGAAACGAAAAAGCAGCCAGAGATAGAACGACGTCTTCCAGCACAGGCATATCTGCGCGTGATCACAATCCCGAATCAACACTCTGCAAAATGATGTGCTTTGGACCGTAGAATGTGCCGCTATTCACGGTTGAGAGCACCGTGGTCAGCGTCTTGAGTATGGGCAGATCTACGCATCACCTCCTCTCTTCCACCCCCCACTTCGCATGATCAGCGTAGAGTTGTCCCCCGTCTGGAAGAAGCCAAACGCGCTGAATCCCATTTGAATGGAGATCAACGCAGGGAGATCTATCCGATCACTCCACCCATGCAGGCGCACTGTCGTAAACAACGGTGTTACAGTTCTGGAACGCGTACTTCCCAAATACGACGGATCGCAGTTTCGGCATATCTACATGAAACGCCACTCTCACTCAAACCCCTCAATTCCAGAGAAGAAGCATAGAAGTTGGAGCAATCGTGGTTGATGTCCAAATCGCCCATCTCGATGACCTCCAGTGAAGGCGTGTTTTCAATCACGCAGGTACTAAAGTACACAAAAGAAAGAGTCCCGATTCGCAGTTGGGTCACCAGAGGACAGTCCTTCAGGACGAATCGTCCATTCCTGGCTCCAAAGGAATTGTCCCCAATAATCACTCTCTTCATCTTGCTGTAACCAACCAGCTCCAGTTCCTTCCCATTCGAGAAGCTGTTTCCAGCAATATTGATGGCCTCCAGCGCATCATTCCCTTTGATGTCAAGCGCTCTGTAATGAAGGAGGGAATTGTTCCTCACCTCCAACTCCTTCAGCAAAGAACACCCCTTCATGATAAGGCTCCCGTTCTTCGCCGTGAAGCTGTTCTTCCCAATCACCACCTTCCCCAACAGTTCCAGCCCCGACAAGTGGATCTCTTCAACGAACTGGAAAGAGTCGTCGCCGATCTCCAAATACACCAACTTCTTGTACTGCGTCAGGTTCAGCGTCGTGAACGAATCCTCGTTGCAGCGGTCGCTCGGCAGGATCAACGTCGTTGTGTCCTCCGTCGTCTCGCTGTCTTGCCAGCACTCCAGCGTCACAGGGTCGTCCGGCGTGTCTGGAGAGTGCGACTGCATGAGAACCAGAATCCCCGCGACAAGGAGGATGATCGCAGTAACCATACCGAGTACTAACCACTTCAGGTGGCGTCGCCAGCACTTCGTACTCTGGATTCTGTCTTTCATACTCCGTTGGAACTCAGCGGGGGTCTTCTCCAGGTCCAGCAACGGCACATCTGTTTGTCATCTCATCTCTCCACGTGTACTCCGCACGAACGTCGTGGCGTATTCAAAGCAGCCCTTCTTGCACTGAACGGAACGCAGCTGGGGCAGTTCTATTCATCATCGCACGGTCGATTGCGCACTCTTCAACAACATATCACAGTGCTCGCTCTTCACGCCGCTCCAACAGGACGCGCCCAGCACGACCTCCTGCAGACTTGAACACTCTAGTCATAACTCCCTCGTCCAGCGCCGCACCCTCGATCACCGTGTGACGCGATCGCTGGAAGCTCGTGTCGCCGAGACGAACCGTCTTCACCGTCTCCATGTTCTTCATCTTGAAGTCCGCTTCCCTGAAGCAGTCCGAACCCATCTCCAGCGTCTCCAACGAGGGCAAGTCGCTCACCTTAAAAACCTTGAAGTGAGAAAAGGAGTGGCTGCCGATCGTCAGCGAAACCAGCGACGAACACCCGCTCACCACCAACTCCGCTTCGGAGCTGTTGTCCTGGAAACTGTACTCCCCAATCTCGATGTGTTTGAGGTGGGTCAGGTCCACGATGCTCACAATACTCGGGTAGTTGAAGCAGTTCCCGCCAATCTTCAGCGTCTCCAGCTCCTTGAATCGCGAGAAGTCCAGGATCTCTTGCTGGTAGTTCTCGCACGCGTTCACGGTGATCGAAGTCAGGTGGTCCGACAGACTGGCGAAGTCCTCGGCGTTCAGGACGATTCCTTTCTCTCTTCGCTTCCTTTCCTCCTCTCTCTTCCGTTTCTCCTCCTCTTCTTTCTTCTTCCTCTCCTCCTCCTCTCTCCGCCTTCGTTCTTCTTCCTCCTCTCTTCGCTTCCTCTCCTCCTCCTCCTTTCTCTTTCTTCTCTCCTCCTCCTCCTTCTTCTTCAGCTCAGACCGTCGTTTCTCCTCCACGCTCCTGTGGAAGGAAACGAACTCGTTGTACTGTTCCAACATGCTCGCATCCTTGATCGTCAGCTGCTTCACGTCCTTGAACGCGTAACGCAACGAGTACTGCGTCAGGTTCGGAATGCTCACCAACTCCACCTCCTGCACGTTCTGCAACGCGTACATTCCCGTATCGAACACCGACAGCGCCGTCAGATCTACTGCTCACCCCACTCCCCATCCTTCACTCCTCATTCGCGTTTTGTTGGCGACTCCCTCCTCGCCCTGAAACGTGTTGGCTCCGAAACTCAGCACCTTCAACTGCCTCAGATCTACCTCTCAGCGCACCCCTCCTGCCCCACCTTCAAACACAGAACGCTTGCAAAGAACGAAGCAGCCGTCGCCCATCACGATCTCCTGCGCCGAACAGTTCTTCATCACGAACGACCGCCAGTGTACGCACGAGCAGTTGCCCATCTTCACCGTCTTCAGCGCGGGACAGTCGCTAATCTCAAAGCACCCGTCATCGCTGTCCGTGCAGCAGTTCGACCCGATCGACACCTTCTCCAGGTCCGAAAACCATCTCATCTTCAACTCGCTCAGATACTGGAAGCAGTTGTTTCCCACCACCAGCTCGCGAAGGCGGGGATACAGTCCCAGCACCCAGCACTGAACCGAGTCGTCGTTGCACGCCTCCGACTTCACATACACTCTCTCCACGTTCGGATCCGTCTCCAGATAGTCGTGTAGACTCCGGATATAGAGAAGATTCTGGCTGTCCACCGGCGATAACAACGGAACCGAGTCCGGTATTGAACTGGGTGCAGTATCTTCAACAGAAGTTGACGTCGCATCGATGAGGTGGCTTTCTGCTTCCAGTTGTTCTGCTAATTTGAACAGCAAGGAAGACGTGCCCTTTCTCGTGATTCGCTCCACTGCCTCCTTTACGAAGGAGTGCTACTTCTGAATCGAGTACTCAATGAGTACGTTCATGAGATTCGCTATCGAGGGTCTCTTTTCAGCATCCTTGATCAAACACCGATTGACGAAGTCGACGAACTGCGCAGACCACCTCGAAGAAAGAGAGGGAGAGGGAGTCTCAACAACCGTTCGTTTAATCTCGCTCGCTGGAATGGACATGTAGGGGTTTCTGCCTTCCGCCAGCTCAATGATACTGACTCCGAGCGACCACACATCGCTCTTCAGACAGCTCCTCTCTTCGAAGACTTCGGGGGCCATGTACACCAACGTGCCACAGATGATGTTGCGCTCTGAGAACGAATGCTCCAACTGAACGGCGAGACCAAAGTCTCCCACCTTGATGGTTCCCTGCTCCGAAATGAGGAGGTTGCCGGGCTTAATGTCCTACTCCATTACGAATGTGCGAATGCAATACGCGATGAAGGATCTTCTTGTTGTGAAGGAAGCCCAACCCAAGCAAGCAGCAGGCAATCACGTCACGGATAACACTCTCTGCCAGTGACTGATTTCTCCTAACGATGGACAGAAGTGAGCCGCAATGACAGTACTCCATCACAATCTAGTCGTCACCACAAAGCACGGACAGCCACCCATAACTCATTGTTCATTTTGTAAATGTCGTAGAAATTCACGATGTATCGCGATCGGCACTCTTTGAGAAGCATTACTTCATTGTTGATTAACTCGGGATTCCCATCGAGAATCACCTTCTTCACCGCCACCAAATCATTCGAAATAATGTCCTTCGCCACAAAGACAGTACCGAACGAACTACGCATAACGGCTCCCAACAGAGAGAAACCCGCGCCCAATCTCCTCCACGAACTCGTATCTCAGCGAGGGATCACGACTCATCGCGCGCGTGGAAATGAAATGCCATCCAACAAACAAGTCACAGCTTCTTCGATATCAAACCCTCCAAAAAGTTGAATGTGTTTCCGTCCGGAATGAGCTCGAGTCGGTTGCCATCCTTGTCGACGGCGATCAGGAAACCATCCTCGTTGATTCCCTTGATGATTACACTCACCTTCGTGTTGTCCTCTCGCAGCACGTTCACGTTCTGGTTGGTGTGAAGCCACTGAGCGTAGTAACGGTCCAGGAATGGAGATAAACCATCCTTCGAGAATACAACGAAGTAACGATTCCAAATCTCCATGAAACGACCCAACACTTCTCCACTACAACTCACTTATATGAGCAAGACTTACCGCGATATGTGAATGACATTACCCGTCTTCTTCTTCACCTCCTCTTCCAAACACGTGGTGGGCTTACGATTGCTCACATTGAGTCCAGCACCCGAAATGAGATCATAATCTCCATTGTGATAGGTCGCGTAACTGATAATGCCACACAGCTTTGTTCTCTTATTCACCAGAAGGTCATTCGGCCACTTGATGTTGATATCCAACTCAGACACTCCTTTCACTTGCTTGATGGCTTCACACATCACAAGGGCGATCAAATACTGCATCTGACCCACGAAATCGGTAGAATGCACCACGCTCTTGAAAGAGAACATGAGACATCCCTCAGGCGATAGCCATGCATTTGATTTGCGACCTGGTGATAACGCATAAGCGAAAGAACTCACCCTTTCCATTGGTTTGAATATCGGTGGTACAGACGATGTTCTGCAGTCCCTGGCAGTGTTGCATCATGAATGTTTGCGTACTATCGAGCGTGTGTGAGTACACAAGAATCATGTCTTCCCTGAAGCTCCCGAGGTGCTCGAAGAAGTCCTTCACGGAAAAGCCAATGTCCTGATCGTCTTCCACCTCCACCTCTTCAAGGTGCTCCGATTGGAACTGCAAGTACTCTTCGAGCGAAACCAGCTTGAAGATCCTCTTCCCCTCGTACTCCTTAATGCAGTCGCTGAATATGTACGCCACAACATCCTTCAAGGACGGATTTGCATACACCTATGATGAAGCAGATAGAACGAGGGAAACAATGAAAATGGGGTCCGAAGCCAGGTCCTCCTTCTGATGGATTGGCTTCACGATGGACTTCCTGTTCTTCACTCGCCACTTCTGTCATACTCAATCAGCTGCTTCTTTGTGTTGGCAAGGATCAGATCCATGGAGTGTTTGTTTGGCAGCGGAAACACAATCCGCGTCCCCTTCCTAATCAAGTCTACGTCATCCCCACTGAATGACTACGTAGTCCTTCTCCATTTCCACGTCTGCAGGGAAACGGCTTCTCTAACAAACAAGTCACAGCTTCTTCGATATCAAACCCTCCAAAAAGTTGAATGTGTTTCCGTCCGGAATGAGCTCGAGTCGGTTGCCATCCTTGTCGACGGCGATCAGGAAACCATCCTCGTTGATTCCCTTGATGATTACACTCACCTTCGTGTTGTCCTCTCGCAGCACGTTCACGTTCTGGTTGGTGTGAAGCCACTGAGCGTAGTAACGGTCCAGGAATGGAGATAAACCATCCTTCGAGAATACAACGAAGTAACGATTCCAAATCTCCATGAAACGACCCAACACTTCTCCACTACAACTCACTTATATGAGCAAGACTTACCGCGATATGTGAATGACATTACCCGTCTTCTTCTTCACCTCCTCTTCCAAACACGTGGTGGGCTTACGATTGCTCACATTGAGTCCAGCACCCGAAATGAGATCATAATCTCCATTGTGATAGGTCGCGTAACTGATAATGCCACACAGCTTTGTTCTCTTATTCACCAGAAGGTCATTCGGCCACTTGATGTTGATATCCAACTCAGACACTCCTTTCACTTGCTTGATGGCTTCACACATCACAAGGGCGATCAAATACTGCATCTGACCCACGAAATCGGTAGAATGCACCACGCTCTTGAAAGAGAACATGAGACATCCCTCAGGCGATAGCCATGCATTTGATTTGCGACCTGGTGATAACGCATAAGCGAAAGAACTCACCCTTTCCATTGGTTTGAATATCGGTGGTACAGACGATGTTCTGCAGTCCCTGGCAGTGTTGCATCATGAATGTTTGCGTACTATCGAGCGTGTGTGAGTACACAAGAATGGTGGAGTCTCTGCTCGAGCCCAGGTGCTCGAAGAAGTCCTTCACGCAGAAGTCCTCGCAGGCAGACAAATTGTCGTCCACTTCCGTGATACGGTCCGAAAGAAGGCAAGTGTACTGTTCGACCGTAAGCACCTTCACATTGCGAGGAGCCCCGTTCTCTTCAATGGTTGGAGGGAACAGCGTCGCGGCATACTCCCGCAGCTTCTCGTTCGCGGTGATCTACACTAAACGAGATCAAATATGCATACGATGTAAATAGCATCCGTAGCATCCTCATTGATGCTGTGTATGGAGACAACAGCCGACTCTCTAGGAATGACCGTGTTTGAAGAGCAAAGTCACTCTATCATTCTCTTCTTTGTGTTGGCAAGAGCAAGATCCATGATACTGTACTGTTGAAACGGGAAAACGAAACGAAGAATGGCAACCAACAAACACAGCCAACAACAGTGATAGACTAGAACAAGAAGGAATAGCAAGGCCAGTCGATCTGTACCGTCTTTCGGTTCATTTCAGTAGTCAATGGTCATATGATGTCTACGCTTGAGGGTAACGGCAAACGCACTACAGGGTTCACGGCAGTGCACGTCGGTATCAACAAAAACGAATTCCCTGTAGACAACTAGTGTTGCGTGGGAGCGCCTTGATACGGATAGAACGGAGCGGGAAACACTGCCATCGGCACCCCAGATTGATTCACCATCATAGGAGTATAGGGCATAGGAAAGGAATAATTGACTCCCCCTCCATAGGGATAAACGGCGGGAACCATGGGGTAGAATACCTGAGGCGCCTATAGGTAAGCACGCAGCGCGAGCACGACCATATTGGGAACCATATTGGGAACCATGACCGGATATGGAGCGGCTGCATAAGGAGGGTTGGTGAGAGCGGTCGCAGCAGCATAAGTCGGATTCGTGAGAGCGGTCGCAGCGTTGGCTACGGGAATAATATACGCAGGAGGCTGGTTTGGCGGATACTCCACGTAGTACCCACTTCCAGGTCGGTACGCTACAGTATAGGGGGCGTTGAAACGGTTGTTGCCTTGGTATCCTCGATACGGACGATATGCGTTGGAATACGACTGATTCTGTCTGTTGTGTCGTTGGTGGCGCGGACGGACCCATCTGTAGTAGCCCGTCCCATTCTCCAGAGGGTGGCGATAGTAGCCGTCGCGTCGATATGTCCTGCAGTACTTCTTCGGCACGTCTACTCGTGACACTGGAGGAAAGAGAGAACCAATGCGCAGACGATAGATCTCTGCGATGACAGACTCCTCCTATAGGTCAGTTGTCTGCTCTGGCCCTACGAAGGACATGGAGGCGGAGGACTGGCTTCTCGAGTCCAGTTCGATTACCATTTCACTCTTGCATGTTGGAGTGGTGCACTACGATGAATCATCACCACAGTCCGTACTCTTTTCTTTTCTTCAGTGTCAGCGCCAGTCGTTTCTTGGCAGTTCTACGGTCGATAAACACGGAAAGGAGTACGCTCGATTCAGATTGGACAGTATCGTCAGTATCGTCAGTATCGCTCCGATAGAGCGACAATAAGCCACCTTCAACACATTTGATGTCATCTAAGTAGATTACAATGTGCGCCTGGTGAATGGAGGAAGACTGCTATTCGGTAACTGCGCGCGCCAAACAGTACGTTTTCGGAAGATGGCTGTAGGAGAAATGACGAGTGGTCTTCCAGAAGACAGTAAATGGTACCACGATTAGTGGTTCCATCTTTCATCTACACGTGATCCACGGCACCTGCAGCGAACGGAAACGGTGATAACGCTTCCAGCTAGCATTGACAATAATGACAACAGGAGAGTTCGATCCGGGAGGCTCATCGCTATAATAACACACAGTCTCGCATCGATTACTCTCACTGTTGTGAGGATCGGTATGATTCCTATGAGGTCACTCACGTGACGAAATCACTACTCGGGAGTATGATTCTCTTGTCGTTGCTCCATTCTAACTCGAAATGGAGGTGAGAGAGCAAAATGGAAATCAAGATATGGAGAATTGACAACACAGACGTCTGCATCGAATGTGGGGGCTGGGTGGGATGTATAACTCTCTGCCTTTTCCACTCCCAGCGATGTAGGACATGATTGCCAAGCCATCCATGAAGAAACCTCGTTTTTGAGTTTGACAAGTTCCTTGACATCACCCTCGGATTCTCTCGCAACGCAGCCAGTCTCTTCCTCACATGAAGCCGACTTAGGAACAGAAGGAGAATCCAGAATGTACAGGCTAGATGTCGCGTTTGGAAACAAGCCAGTCCAAATAAAGAAACCGATTTAAAAACCCATGTCCGTCAACCACTTGCGAATCTCATGCGATCTGTTGCCCTCCACTTGAATGCTGCCCTGATGCACCTCGATATCACTCTCGGGACACACCTTCTTCACTTCCGAGGTCATCGCCTACGCATCAGCGCCGAAATCCGATACAACATCAATGTTGCCCTCAATGCGACGAATGATTGTCAAACGACGAGACCCGTTGTTACGGTACTCTACGCGTGACTATGGACAGAAACGGAGTACCAGAGTAAACGGGAAGGTTTTTCCCCATTGTTGTACGCGTAATCTACAGCATGAGCGACAGGAAACGAAATCGAGTACAGCAAATGGAGCACCCTCCTTCTTTGGGAACGAAAGGGGCTCGGCCGCAACTACGGGCTTCGCTGCGTCCTTTGCGTTCAGCGATTTGGGTCTGCCTGCCAATCTCCTGATTTGACGCTTCGATGGACTATTGTAGCGCAAGAAATTGGCAAGTCGCATAAATGAGTTTCTCTCCATTCTCGTTTCTCCGATGAAGACTATCTCACACGAAAGGTGTTTCTTTCCCTTTGTGAGCGTGGAACCGATTTGGGGTATTCCCCTTTCCCTCCAGAATTGAGAGAAGGAAAACGGCTCGATTTTGGGCATCATGTCATCTTGAGGATGAGAGTCTGTTGATTGCTGTTTTGGAATGGCTTTGCATGATCGTGGAAGGGGGTGGTCTTATCGCAGTGACTACCATTATGTGGGGATCTAGGGTTACCAGTGTGCGTGCAAGGTTGTTTCATCATAAACGAAAATCCCAACAAACCACCTCATCTCAGAAATAGTCGCCATACTTGCTTTCAATGGTATCCGCCGCTTCCGAAAGAAGCAGCGGGGAAAGACTCCAGCCGTAGGACACATCTCCGCCCATCTCCATGTCACACTCCGACAGTCTTCGGAACCAAGACTGAATACAAGATCTACACGTAACGCATGCATCCCAATTCAAACAATCCGTGACAAACGTCCAAACAACATCCCAGAACGGTATTCCACAATTCAACCGCTCTGTCAACGCGATCCGTCTTGATCAGAATGGAGAGGATGAACGGGAAAGAGATGCTGAAGGGAAGACAGGCGTCGTGCGGGTACGGATCCAACTCACATCCCGAATTCACTTCGATGGACAACTTCCGAACGTAATCCACGAACACACTCCAGTTCTTGTCGCTTACGAGAATGTCGTAGTCGCACGTCAGCAGCAAGTAGTACACGGAAGAGAGAGACGTCAACGCAACCAGTTCAGTGGTGTCCTTGATCATCAACCCTCGCACGTTCAGTAGTCGTTCGTACACTTGTCGCTGCTCCGTCGTAAGGGACGCGTTCTCCAGAAGCGATGCGCCTTGTTCTTCGCTCACACACTATTCGTGACCAGTGACAGAAATACCCACGAATAATGGAAACAGCGAAAAGTGCCACGCCGTGTTGAACAACTGGAGGTCAAAGCATCGCTGCACCACGGCGGAACACAACAGCTCGATCTTTCCCTCCATCTCCTTCCTTCCACAACTCCACGGATACTTCCACGCTTGTCCGTCCATTCGTTTCATCTATTTCTCACATCCCATCACTCCACCCACACTCGCCAGCGCGATGTTGTCGTACAGTCGGCCGTGCGCCACACAGCTCACCACACCCGCGTCAGCGTCGCACCACGGCAGCACCGACGCCACTGACGGCGAGAGTAAGAGGGCGTGATACACGGAGGGCGATCCCATGAATTCGAGAGCACTCTCCACCGCTCGAACGGAGGCGTGGATGGACTCGGGCGTTGCGACGGCTATCGTATGAACCAGATCGGCAACGAGTTCTTCGAGAGACGGGGCGTTGGAGGGAAGGAGAAGGCGAAGAAGCGCGAACGCGAAGTCGGAGTGGGTTTGGTTTGAAACGCACACGTAGAGAAGTTCTTTGACAATGCGAGGCTGGTTGGGCGACGTCGCGAACTTCTCCAGCAATGCGATGATTCCCACGGTGAGACGCCTCGTGCTTGTCTCCTCCTTCTCTTCGCTCAGCAGTGACGCGACCAGCGTGGCGCTGGTAACCACTGCGTTTTCCTTTTTCTCCTTCTCCTCCTTCTCCTTCTCCTCCTCCTTTTCCTTATTTTCCTCCTCCTTCACTGCCTCCTCCAACGTCTCCTCCACAAATCTCAGGGTCAGTTGAATCATCACGTCCTCTGTCGTCGTTCCATAACTCCTCTGCAGCAGGCGCACCGCCGCCTCGATCTGACTCAGCGCCATACCCTGTGCGAACGCCGCCGCCACCTGCTCCTCCAGCGGCTCCGCCACGTGCGTCTCGAAGAAGTCCGTGTGAAGTGTGAGCGTCACAGCAACCGCATCCTGCAGGCGAGAGAACAGGGTCAGCTCGGGCACGTCGGTGTTGGCGAGAGCCGACAGAATCGCGTGGAGAAGGTCGTAACGCAACTGCGCCAGCTCCAGCGCTCTGAAGGACGACGCGTCAGGATCGAAGAAGCAGTACTGCGTGAACGCGACCAAGTCCTCCGGGTGGAGACGAGGAAGGAAAGAGAGAACAGACGACACGGCACTCGACCAGTCAAACTCTACCCATCAACACAGCATGGACAGAAATACCCTCCTTTTCCGGATACACGACACGACTCCACACGAAGGCGCGATCCACCACACACGCGTCCACCTCCACCAGACAACACACCTCCTTCAGCAGAGGCACTGCCGGCTCCGTCACACGCTCGCGCAGGTAGTCCGTCCACGCCTCCTCCACGAAGCGGATCGAGAGGGGAGTTTCACTGGAGAACTGGAAGAAGGAGCGAACGTCGTAAACGAGCATGGTTCGATTCATTAGGCAAATAAACTGAAGGGTGTGATCGATTGCCTGAACCGCCTGTGGCTCGTACCGCTTGAGTTCCGTTAAGATAAACTGAATCGGATCCATGGAGTTGGTGCTTAACGAATCCAGTAAACTGAACAGATAACGATGGTAGTCCGTTTCGTCCTCCTCACACAGTCTCTGAATTACCCGGTATTTCTGGCACTGTGCCTCCATTCGCTCCATCGACAACAAGGAATCTATCCTCATCAACAACCACTGAACGCGTACTGTTCAACACGCTCTTCAAATACGCCTTCAGGCACGCGCCCACCGACTGCACGCACCCCAGCTCCAACAACGCGAACGCCAACTCCACCTGACGCTCGTTTCGGCTTGTGACAGCTCGCTGCAACACGGACTGCAAATAGGTGGGGTCACCCACACAGCGATTCACGTTGAAGTACTCCTCGTCGCTCAGCTCGCACAGCAGGGCGTATTGTCTGATGAATGTGATGAGAGACTGGCTCGATGCGTCCTGGCAAAGAAGCGTCGTCGCCTCGTGGAGGGTGAATTGTTGGGGGAAGCGGGGACTGGAGTGAAGAACGCACTTGTTCCACAGAAGCCACTCGCACAACAGAATCACCGCGTTTTGTGGAATTCCAGAAAGAGTCCCGATTAGCGACAGGTGCTCGGAAAGCGTCTGGTAGTCCCGCGCCAGCGGCGCCAGCAACACCACCTTCTCCCCACACGCCGCGTCCTCCACCATGAGCTGAAGAAGCGTGTTGAGTCGAGTGCGCGTGTCCTGCGTCGAGAACAGTCGCAAGAAGGATTGGTGGATGAATGCGCGTTCTGCGGGCGTCAACGAAGAAGGAGGGAATTGTTGGAAGAGAGAGGAGGGAGAGAGGAGAGGAGACAGAAGCGTTTCATTGTCGCTGAGACGAATTCGCTCCTTATTCTGCCACTTGCTTTGCAGATCGAAGTCCTTCTCGTTCGGAGTCAACTCCTTGATGGTTATGAAATCACTGAACGTGTCGGTCAGCATCGAGAGCGTTTCGTCCGCACAGTACTTCATCACGAACCCAAACACGCTCTGTGCCTCAAATCCGCTCCTCTTCCCCAGCACGCGCAGCGCCTGCAGAAGCGTATCGCACATCCAATGACGCTCCTGCGAGGAAAAGTCCGCGACGCTGGCCTCGTGGGAGACGATGAAGGCGACGAAGAACGCCACGAACGCGTGGTCCTGGCGAAGAAGCGCCTGCTGGGTGAATACCACGAAGGTCTATTGTTGAGAGTGGAGAGAACCAACGACGTGTGCGATCGAGTAGTCGTTCAGTCCGATATCGCGCAGAATCTGACACAAATAGGAACTGTTATCGCCGTGGTACGAATTGCTCAGACGGTAGAACGACTCGTCGCAACTCAGCAGCAAATCGCCCGGACTCGACGACTCCGCCTCCGTCGATACCACAGGACTGGTGACGAACGACACGCGTGGTGGCTCTTTGCTGTGGAGATTCCAACGTGACACGCACTGAGAGAGTTCGAGGGGAGACAGAGTGGGAGTGTGGGACGCGAGAAGTGCGAGTGTCGAAACTAGTGGTGATTTCTGGAATTGACAAAAACGGTAGTTCTGGTATGACACGACGGTTTCGGATCGCTTCGACACGAGATTCAGGAAAGACGCCTTGTTTTGCAATTCGCGCGAATCGAGCCTATTTGTGACACGCGTCCGAAACGCCCACGTATTCATGCTCTTCACCTCCTCGTCCACCACGTTCAGAATCACGGTGTCCAGCCAGGCGGACTGCACCTTCTGTGACACGGCCGACGCCGCGTTCAGCGCCTCGTTCGACGACTTCTTCAGAAGGAGGGGGATGATGAGATAGTCGTCCAGTCCCGCGGGGAGGAAGGGGAAGCACTGCGCGTGCACGGCGTGGAGGGTCTGGAGCACGCGGGCGGCGGGCTGCGAGCGCAGGAGCGACTGCGCGTGGTGTGTGAGGAGTTGTGTGGATTGAAGCGAGAGGAGTTGTGCGATCGCCTCCACCGACGCTGACGCCAGCGGCGGAGCCGAGGAACACGTCTGCGCGTCCGCCTGAAGCGTGGAAGCGAGAGAAGGAATGGAGGGCGAAGTCAGCCCCAGCACGGACAACACGGTGAGGCATTGGAGAAGGAGGGTGAGTGACTCCTGTTGCGTGGCATCGAGAAGAGGGTGCGTCGTCGCCTGACCCACCACCTCCCTCAAAAACCCGATCTCTTCCGTGGAGAAGTGCACAGACTCGTCCGTCAGCAACACCAGGAGGAATTCCACAAATCGGAACAACTCCTGCGACAACAACATCTGAACGCCCTTCTCCTTCTTGTACTCCACATACCCCAACAGCAACCCACCACGCTCACTTCCCTCACATCGCACAATGTAGTCCACCACCATCTCCTCCTTCACGCTGTTCAGCTGCAGCGTGCAGTCGATGACTCCCTTGATGTCGGCGTTCTTCAGACTGAACAGCGTGCGGATCGTTTCGTCGACGGAGTAGTGTAGCCAATCAGAAAGCGTCAAGAATGAATCGCGGTTATCGCAGAGAAGAGGCGAGGAGAAGGAGAAGCTTGCGTCGAGATAGTACCGGAATAACTGAATCCGGCTAATGAATTCGAGTAACGACTCCTTCACTTCCGCTAACGGAGGCAACAATGAAACTGCCTCCTGACATAACGACAGTGAAGAATCAACCAAACCCGTTTCCTTGTCAATCCGGATTGCACGTTCAGTGATCCATTTCACATAGAACGTCACATCGTTCTGTTTCTCTACTCCTCAACCCACCAACACACACGCACTCCACTCTGCATTCATCACCTCACAACACCTCAAATGCTCCTCCACCAACACCGCGCTGTCCTCTTCTTCGGGCAGCATTCTCAGCACCTCCTCCTTCTCGAACCACTCCACACCCTCGCCCCACACGTCAACACGATGCAAATCGCCCTGTTTTGTGGAATACACGAACTCTCCCTCCTTCCCCACACACAGCGAACCACTCTCGTCGCATGCAAACGCCGGCAGAAGAGAAAGAAGACTCTCGGCGTCGCCCACCACAGAGAACGCGTCGGCGATCTCGTAACGCAGCGGGAGCACGAACTGAGGGAAGTACTGAATCGCTTTGAGAATGGGTGTTGCCTGTCCCCTCAGTGCCCACCTATTTGGTCATCACGTGGCATCACCCCCACTCCATACACAACGATCGAATGCTCTGGGTGCCATAGTGCTGAAACTCCACTGGATTATACTCTGCCAAGCCTCGGTTCGTCGCCATCAACACCGCGTTATACAGCCGGATCCGCAGGAGCTTCATGCACAACAGGTACTTCATCAGCACCACGTACTGCAACTCCGTGCTCTCTTGAAGTGCTGCTGGCGTGTAGGAATAGAAGGAACGATGACAGCTTGCCAGCACGTCCGAATCGGACACTCCCGCGGGGGGAGCGTAAAACCCGCGGGCTTTGAGGAAGTTGTTGCAGACGGTCAGACCGTATTTCAGAACGTTAATTAGAGTCTTTCTATCCGCGAATTCGGTACAGTAACACTGTTTTAGCACATAACGCACATCTTTGATCCGAGATAGAATCTGGAGCCAATCCTGAGTGGTTTGAAGAAGAAGGGTTGGTGGCTGGAACACAATGGGAACACAATTCAAATCTGGGACATAATCAAAGAGAGCGCACCATTTGTATTTGTAGCTACAATTCACTCATCCCCTAAAACTGTACATCAAATCTGTATCAAATTGATATGCCGAAGCCAGTTTGGCAGCTTCGCCCATCATGCGATTCGCAATGCAATTCAGATACTTCTTCCACGGCGTAACTCCCTCCATGGTGGTCACGTGGTAGCAGCAGTGGAGATGGTCCACATCATCACAATCCACCAACAAATCTCGTGCGCACGAGATTATGAGAGCGTGCTGACTGGAACAGCGCGCCAAACACCCCACGTCAAAACGCTCCCACTCCGACACGCGCTCCCACTCCGTTGTCATCACACACACGTCGCCGTTCACCTGGCTCACGAGAATGTGACGCTCGTCCCACCAGCCGGCGTAATTCACACGGGTGTAATCGATCGGGTTCACCACACTCAACTCGCTCACAGATGAAACGGAGTCGTCCTCCACAGGCGGATACACGCTCCTCACAGCAATGGCCGAAATGTCCACGATCATTGCAATTCCGGAAGAAGTCAAGATTAGCGCAGACCCCTCATCAGTAGAAGTCAGCACGCTGTGGACAACAATCGGACAGTTCCTGCTGGACGCACTCTCTCTAGGGGCTGAGAAGCGAAAGAAGGCTAGATTTCAGGAATCAGACACGAGGGTACGGAAAGAGCTCGATTTCTCCACACGCTGACCGGAGAGATTCGTGATTACGGGCACGTCGAGAATGGAAGAGGAGGTAATGGCGATCTTCGCGATTCCGATCTGCTCTTCCAACGACATCGTCGGCGCCGCCCTCTTGATTCTCCCGACAATAAGAAGACACTTCTTTGAAGGGAGTAGTTGTGTATGAAAGGGGAAGTCCAAGTAATCACCCACGCTGATCGCGACGCCTTCTCGAACAACGGGAATGAAGGAGAAGGAAGAAGGCAGTGTGTTGGAGTGGATCTTCTAGTGGTGAGGCTATTTCATGGAATGGACCTTGCAATACAAGTCAGTGACGAGAACCGTTCCGCGCTTTGTCAGCGCAAATAGAGTGAACGCCGAACGATCGTTTGAAGGCTGGAACCCCACGAGAGTGTTGTAGAGAATGCTCTCCCCATCCTTGCACGGGCACTCTCCATAATACACCGATTTCATGTCGTGATATATCTAACTTATCAATGAAGAACAAAACGTACATGAATAGTATTGTTGTACCGATAAGTCACAATGAAGGAGCTGGACGACAGCCAGCACACACAATAATCCCCCCTGCGACGATCGCGTCCTTCCTCGTTGAATGGAATTTCGTTTCTCTCCACAACACTCCAGCCATTGTTCTCTGCGTACTACAACATGAAATCCCAGAAGCACAATATACGTTCATCACAATGTACTGATTCGAGCAGAACAGAACAGCCGTATTCCCACCCGGAGAGAGGGAAAGATCGTACGGGAATTCAATAGTCACTGTTGAAACATCATTCGTTTCCTTCGTCTAGGATTATCATTCAAAGCAACAATCAACCGGTTGAGAACGAAGAGAGAGGAATGAGCCCTTCATCACCGAAGTATCCTCTACAAAACGGATTCTTCTCGGCGACTCCTTCAAATGAAGGTTTGCTCGATCTTCATTCAGTGACAAATCCTTCTCTCCCTTTATGTAGCTAATCCTTATTTTCGTCAATAGTACATACAGAAATTCGGATTCTGCCTCACTCATCTCTCAGAATTGACGAAAAGACGAGGAGAGCGTTCGGGTTTTGTCATAATCTGGAATGCGATCCACACTATGAAGGGAAATCGCGTTGTTTTCGATGGGCTGATTCAAAACCAAAGGAGGGATAAGGAATGATCCCCTCTCAATGCTTCCCTCCTTCCCTCCAAATGGTGGGTGAGCTGTTCACTTCTCATGTATAGCACTACGGATATGCACTCCTACGTGCCTTGTGGAACTGGACTCTCTTACTGATTGACTACAGACGACTTGACGTGCTATGGAACATACCAGTGACAGCGAGGCAGTGTGTAGTGCAGTTCTGCACCAACCAGACGGTGTTTCTACTGTTCATTCTGGTGTTCTCCTGTCAAGAGTAGTCTTTCCATGGGAATGGTCGGATTCTATGCGAATTCCATTGCGAATCGGAAGTCAGCATCGATTCTGTCATTTATCTGTGTGGACCTCGGTCTCGCGTTCGCCATCTCTTTTACTGTATCGAATCGGGCTTACCGCTTATGCGTAATTGCTGTGATGCTGTTGTGTGTTTCCATCCTGTCTCAATCCATCTCCAAGCAGTCCGTTCTCCTTCCTATTGTGCTAACGCTGATGGTAGCAGTGCTATCGCTGCTCTTTCTGTACTCCCTATTCTCCCTCTCCTTCCTCATTCTCAGTCATCTGCGACGCTTCACTCCAGACTCACCTCACTTCTCTCTCCTCTTAACTGAACGCATTGTGGTGGAATGCCGATGGGTTCTGTTTCTGTCTGGTTTCATTCCCCAAGTGTTCCTCATTTCGCTCGTTCAATGCTTTCATTTCCACCTCCCCGTTTGGCTCTCCATATCTCCCTCCATCGTTGTGTCGTGTCTGTTTCTCCTTGTTCGTTCCTCTGTTCTGATTCTGTGCTTGCTTCGAGTTGGTGTCCCTGCTGTTATTGACTTCTAGAAGCGAGGTTACTGCTTCTATCTACAACCACGGGTGACGCCCTCCGTTCAAAGCAGTTCATCCATTCCGTTCGTGATCCTCTCTGTGAATGAATTGGTGCTGAATGGTATTCAAATCATCATCTCCTATTACGCTACTCAGTTTCGCTCCACGTCATATCTGTGGGGTCGAGTTTGGCAATGGGTGGTAATTGGCCTGTTCTCTTACAGTATTTCATCAAACAGTGTGATACTGTTGCTCTGGAACATTTTAGGAAAGGAGAATGAGGACATTGAGCGAATTGCTTCTCTACTGTAGTGGAGTGTTTGTTTTAGAAAGGGCAATGAATTTATAATGCTAGCAACCTCAATCCTCATCAAACTGAAAGCCGCAACCACAATCTAATCATGAACGGACTGCGGGAAGACTCACTCTGAACGTGACAGTTTTCTTTCTTGACTTGCAGAGGCGGGAGTTTCACATTGATGAGACTAGGCATGTCTAACAGTCATAGGATTTAGAGAGGAATCGCTTTCTAGAATGATACGGCGTGGAAAATGGAATGTCCAACCTCCGTCCTTTATTGAAACGAGCGTGGTGAGTTTAGGCAAGTCTGATCGTGAATCGATTTCGGTTTCCCCACTTCGCAGGACCAATTCGGCCGATTCTTCGTTGCCGTCAAACTCAAAAGCGCTCCAACCCAATTCAATGGATTGCAGTTCGGGCAAGTCTAGTCAATCACACACATGAGAAGAAATCACTCTCAAATACAGCATGTGTACAGCTAAGGAATGCGCACAAACCGAACTTGAGTGATTTGAGCGAGGGCATGTCTAATCATCACTTCAACACGAAGAAGCAGATACCCCTCAACTCCAATGATGCGGGCTTGAAGTTATAACTCCAATCATCCAAGTCGCCCATCTCAATCACTTCCAACGCATCCACATTCTCAATCACACACACCGAGTAATCAGAGAAGGAATACTGACCGATCTTCAACTCCCTTAGCGAAGGACAATTCTTCAGATAGAAATGACGATTCGCGCCTTCACCAAAGAAGAACCGTTCCGTCGTAAAACTGTTCATTCCAATCACCACACGTTCCAATTCACGCAGTCCCATCAGCTTGACTTCCTCCACACTCTCAAAGCAGTCATCGCCCACGTTCAGTGATTTGAGATATGGCATCAAGTGGAAATCGAGAACACTCCACTCCTTGTCATTGCCGAACTGACTGCTCACTGTCAGCTCTTCAACGTGGTTGTGGATAAAAGAATAATCCGGAGTGATTCTCACACTCCTTTCCATAAGAGAATCATTCAGCCATTCACCGCGGTACACTACACAACCAAGCCGATCATACTGAATTCCCTTTCCCCATCGCACTCCGTTACACCATTCGCCGTCATATTCAATCGTAGAGAGGTCAGCGTAGTACTTGCGACCATAGCCCACGTTCCTATCACCAACCCGAAATCCTTCATATGCCATCCGTCCCTCCTTGTCATACGCAATTCCCCAACCACATGGCTCGTTATCGAGAACACTGCCTTCCCAACGATCTCCTTCATCGCTCAAATCAAGTATCTCATAATGCTCCACGCCCCTCAAATCGATTTCGTTCACTTTCAGCAACTCCTTCTTCCTCACATCAACCACTACAATCCCTTTTCCAATTAGTTCGATCAATATCCTTTCTTTCATTTCAATAAGGCCTGCAGATACAGTGAATCCATCCTTGTTCACAATGCTGAGCAATGACCAGCAGCCAGCTCCCGGTAGTTCATCTTTACTTGTGTGTATTAGCTCTGTATAGTTGTTTGACTCCAACACTCCTTTAACGCGATTCCTCTTCGATGAAGAGCAGGGAGGCAAAACCATGTCAGTACTATTCCTCCGACGCTCTCTATGTGTCATTTACGCAATATAGTGAGTACCCTTTACCATTCGTTTGTTCACTCGCATCCATGCTGCTACCGCTCCACTGAGTCCCGAGTGAATCAGAATGGTAATGGATAACTCTGTGAACTAACTCTTCACTTGGTAAACAAATACCGCGGTTATTCGCTGATAGCCGCGACTCAAACGAACACTCCTAATCTGAGCAACAAACACCCCAAATCACCACAGGATAGCGACTCACACTGTCAAAACTGTTCGCCTCGCTCCACTCCAGACCCGTCAACAACGCCTCGCTCGCCTTCTCCGTGTTCCCCAACAACTCCAACACCTCGCTCCACATGCTCCACGCCGTCGCTATCCGCTGGTCCTCCTCGATCACTCTGTGCAGGATCTGCTCCGCCGACAACAACTGCTTCGTACACTCGTGCTCGCGACTCAACAGACAGTCCAGCGTCGTCTCCCTGTCCTCCCTCAGCCGCTTCAGCTCCTCCAACTACACCTCACACAACTCTCCCTCACACACCGTCCCACTCGCCTCGTCCATCAACGCTCCCGCTTCCAACAAACGCGTCTCGATGCACTCAGGACCGTACAGCTTCGCCCGACGAAGTGCCACCCACGCCTCCTCCTTCCTCTTCTCCAGAAACAGCACGCGCGCCTTCTACGCCTCACGCCACAACGCCATACACCACCTCGTTCCAAATCGCCACCTCCGTGCTCAACGGGTACTCCATCGACTCCTCGATCTCGCTCAGAATCTTCTCCGACTCGTTGCTCAACCCGTTCTCCGTGTAGAACGCACACGCGAACAGCAAGTCCTCCACTCTCTGCGATCCGTCTACGCATCACACACGCCTCCACCACACACTCGTCTCCCTCGAAATCGCCATCACATCGCTCTCACTCACTGTCGACGCGTCGCTCATGCCCCCACGAATCTCGCTCACCACCTCATCCTGCTGTCAAGAACACACACGCACCTCACACAGGATATCACATAGCTCTTCGCCTCCTTGAACGCGTGCTCACATCTCTCCATTCGACAACGCGCCATTCTGTCCCTCACACCTCTTCTCCTCTCTCACCTCAACTCCTCGCTGCGTCCCATCGTCCTCTCCGCCTCCTCCAACATGCGGACACACGCGTCGTGTCCCTCCACCTCGTAACACAACAGCACGCGCAACAACCACAACGGGCCGAAGAACGGATTCCTTCTCGCCAACGCGTTCAGCTTCTCGTACGCCCTCCACGACTCGTTCGCCTCCGCGTAAGCCAGCGACAGGTTGTATTCGATGAACGGACTCGACGACGAGTCGTACGCCTCCGCCTCCTCCAAGTACCGAATCGCGCTCTTCTACCACTCACACACCCACCACTCTCCCACCAAGAACGGCTCACGCTTCGAGTAGAAGGGAGACGCGCGCGCCTGCAACACGTGCGACACGCCCGTCAACTGGAGCGCCTGGGCGATCTGCTCGGACTTCACGCTCTCCTTCAACACCTCCGCCGAGAAGCTACACATCAACTCCACACACCATCTCCACTGGATCGCGTCGTCCACGCGGTTCAAGTGACCCAGACACACGCGGGCAGAGAACAGGCGGATCGTCGCGCCATCGATACGCTCCGTGTTGCGCGAGTCCTTCCCATACTCTGCCCCTCACACGCCACGCCATTCCCTACCCTCCAAATCGCTCAGGCACTTCTGGAGGGACTGTAGACACAGCACGTAGTTCGTCGACATGTAGTAGCACATCGCGATCAGGTACCACACCAGACTGCTGTGTCCCAGGTGCTGCACCGTCCTCTCCAAACACTACGTCTCACACACACGACACACATACTCCAACACACTCCCCGTACAGTCCCGCACGCGAATACGTGTCGTATACCAGCTGGGCGACGAACAACACACGCTCCACGCTCTCCATCGACGCCATCTCCTCGCACAACACGTGCTCCACCACCATCGCCTCTTCCAACGCGCTCTGCGGCACCTGAACCCCGCTCTCCGACTCGGGCAGCTCCTCGTACAGAACACTGTCCCACAGCACGTGCACCAACAGGTCCGCGAACTCCACACTCAACTCCACGTAGTCCGAAGAGGGGAAGGGACTCTGCGGGTAGCGTCCCGCCGAGTACAGAAACGCGCGGTACAGACCCAGTGCCTCCGACACGGCGAGCTGGCGAAGACGACGCTGGGGAAGGCGTGCCAACACGTGCAGAATCCGCTCCTTGTACAGCGGGTGGGAGAGAAGACACACGGGAGAGGACTACGGTCAAGCACGCCCACCACGTCCACCTCGTGGAACACCTCGTTGGCACGCTCCAACAACGCCCACAACAGCGAGAGCAGTCCGTCTCCCTCGCCCTCATCGCACTGCATCCAGCCCAGCGCCACGCCGGCGCAAATCACGTTCACCTCGTATCTACGCCTCACTGCCCTCACTCTCACCCACAGCGACAACGCTCCAATCCCACTCAACACACACTCCTCGTGGAGACGGAACACGATTCTCCACCCCTCCTTCTGAACTGGATACTCCTCCTCCTCCTCCCCTTCTTCCTCCGAGTTCTCGTCCTCCTCGCCCTCGCCTCTCTCCCTCACAACCCACTCCCACACCTACCCGTTCTCCTGGGACTCCTCTGTCGATATCATTGCCTGCGCCTGCGCCTTGATCTTGTTCAGATTCTTCTTCATGTTGCTCGTGAAGTTGTCGCTACTCCTAAATCCTCTTCCTCGTCTCCACGTCATCTCGCGCAACAGGTTCACGTTCTTCGGGAAATGCTCGCGATCCAGCTGAATCAGAGTGGCCAGCGCCAACGCCTCCTTATCCTCACACACCATTCCCCATCCAAACGGGAAAGTCGGGACATGCGTTCAGCGCGAATTGGAGGTGTTTCCACGCACTTCGGTCTCGTCCTCGCTTCCGAATCGACAGATCCGCCTTCACCTACTCTCTCAACTCGCTCCACACACCGCTGACCACTTCGGAGTACGCCACGCGCTCCTCCTCGGTTCGGTATCTCGATTTGAACGCCTTGTGCTGCTTCAGGATCTTCACGTACTGCTTGTACTGTTTCTTCACCTCCTCCCACTTCCCGTCCTGTCGAAGTCCGTCGATCAGCTCCTATCCCTCACTCTCGTCGCGTCTCCACTACCTCGAGTGCCTGCATCGTGTATGCGCGGAGGGGAATGAAAAGTGAGAGAGTGACAGAATCCCGAAATCGGGGCGATTTGGTCAATGATCGAAACTCAAAAAGAGAGGATGGAAATCACGGATTACCCGCTGACCTGTAATCGCATCAGTCGGAAATCGATGAAGAACGAGAGCTCCGACTACGCGATCCTTCCTGCCCATTTGCGTCCGTCAAAGCCGAACGTGTTCGGGTACTACGTGTTCAAGGTGACGTCGGACATGTCGGACCACTGGACGTACTGTCGCGTGATAGAGTGGAGTGCGGGCGAGCATGACTGTTACTTGCCGACGGTGGGGTTCCGGCGGAGAGGGGTGACGGTTGTAGTGGATGATGAATTACCTGCACATTCCGGACAAGTGTGGGGCGAAGTTCTCGTATGGGAAGTTTTCGATAAAGAAGGTGTGTTTATGGTGCGTATCTGTGATGGAGTAGGCGGAATCCCTGGTGATCCAGCCGACGGACGAGATCTTTGCCTCCTACTCGTTCCTGGTGGAGCTGGATGTGCGTATTCGACGCTATCAATGACGCGTAGGTGATCCGCAATGCCCTGCGCTCGTACACGACCCTGACGAACAACTCGAGAATCGTGTTGACCGTGGACGGTCAGAAGTTCCACGTGATCGTCCGGCTGCTGAAGCCGGAGGACAAGGTGCGCACGTCGTCCCACATGGACATAGTGGTGGCGAAGAACATATATGTGGGTGTGAGGGGCGTGTGTGAGGGGTAGAGAAAGCACACGGTGGAGGCGGTGGACGAGTCGAGGAAGTACGAGGACATGTGAGGGCGTGGCGAGGGCGTGAGGCGTAGGAACATCGGCGAGGACGCGGAGGTGAAGGAGCTGTTGGGCGGGCTGTGTCCGTGTTGTTATCGGTCCTCCGAGGAGTGCAAGTGCGACAAGACGGCGATCAGCGCAGTGAACCGGTCAGGTGGGTGTGTGAGGCGTGTGTGAGGGGTAGAGAAGAAGAGTCAGGAGGAGGGCAGTCGTCGCATCGCGCTGGAGGCGTTGCAGAAGTGCTACTGCATGAACTGCTTCCAGCCGCGCGACCAGTGCCAGTGCAGCGCGAGCGAGCGGAGCTGCATGGAGCTGGAGGCGAGGGCGTTGCAGTCGGTGTGGGGAGTGGCGCGATGTGAGGCGTAGACGACGATCGAGGTGGAGGACGACATGGGCGAGTGCGTGCTGGAGGAGGAGGACTTCGACATCATGCGTGGGTGCGAGTGTGATGTGTGAGGGGTAGAGGTGGTGGAGCGCGAGATCCGCGAGGACCTGGAGAACAGGAAGCAGATGAAGGAGCGGATGGCGGAGGAGCAGCGTCGAGCGGAGGGAGAAGTGGAGGGAGAGGAGCTTCCGAAAGAGGTGGAGAAGGTGGAGGGCGAGGAGGAGAAGATGGAGAGCAAACCTGAAGAGGAGGTGTGTGGAGAGCCAGAAGAGGTGGAGAAGAAGCCCGAAGTGGTTGTGGAGAAGAAGCCCGAAGAGAGGTCTGAGGAGGTGGAAAACAAACCTGAAGAGGAGAGCAAACCTGAAGAGGAGAGCAAACCTGAAGAGACAGCCCCGCAGACAAGGAAGGAGCCGGGGAAGATCGAGATAAGCGAGAGCGCGGTGGAGGAGGTGATGAAGCCGATCGAGAAGAAGGTGAAGGAGGTGGTGTTCTACTACTGGCCCATCCTGCCCACAGAACACTGTCTCCGCTGGAAGGTGAGTCAGGCTGCGATGTAGGTGCTGGGTGTGTGCGTGACGGCGTAGGATTCCCCCTCCTCCTCCCGATGTGACCGAAGACGACGACACGATCGTGGCTACAAAGAAGAATTCTTCGTTGTGGCGTATCTTTAAGAGAGCAAATTGATAGTTGCGGTGTTTGTTGAGAACAACGCGAAGGTTCTGATGGAGCCAAAGCGCCGTTTTGAAAGGAGAGTTTGAATTTGATTCTCAGAAGTGGCATTGCATTCGTTGATACCTCGCCCATTTGTTGTACTCGTGATAGGCATCTGACTACAATCATTTGGGAGTGAAGAGAGTGTTTTGTGTTCAAACATTGATCAGGCAAGTATCCCAGTCCTTGAGAAATGCCGAAGCGCTCGTCCATATTAAATCAACTCACAACGGGGTTGATGAATACGTTCATTCACATTAATCAGGTGGGTGCTGCATTTCGTGCTCACTTTGTAGGAGTACTACTACCACAATCGAATACAGTCCAATGTGAAGAGGAAACAAGTGTACGGTGCATTCTCTCTCCTTGAAGTGTAGGCAGAACCAGAATTCAAACACCGCATACTACAACTATCACATGAACGAATGCCTGAACGGGAAGTACTATATCAAGTCCAGTATCGGAAAGGTGGAGTCTTGTCGCTGTCCTTAGTGCTAGGGGTCGTTCGGTGAAGTGGTATTGGCGTGGGACAGCGAATCCAAGAAGCAGGTTGCAGTGAAGATCATTCGCAGCGGAGACCTTTTTCTTCAACAAGTGGTGTCCTTCACAAGCGGTGACTCGTAGTCGAAGATTGAAATTCAGCTGTATCAGTTGCTGCAGAGCCGAGAAGACCCCGATCGTCAGTACATCGTACAACTGCTGGATATATCCCTTTGTGTCCCATCTTCTCGTTCCTTGACCGCACTCGTTTATGTACAACGGCCATCGCTGCCTCGTGTTCGAGCAATTGCACTACAATCTCTTCGACATCCTTCGCTACAACAACTTCTCCGGCTTAAACATCTACCAAGTTCAACACATCGCCTACGAAGTTCGCTCTATCATGCCCTCTCATGTATAGCTCTTTTGCGCGTTGAGGTTTATTCACAACGAGAATAACCGCATCATTCACTGTGACGTCAAACCGGAGAACATTCTTCTCACGGAATACAACGGCTGCGACATCAAGCTGATCGACTTTGGGAGCTCCAGCTATTCGGGCAGCTGCATCTTCTCCTACATCCAGAGCCGGTATTATCGCGCCCCCGAAGTGATTCTCGGTCTCCCGTACACGTCCTCCATCGACATGTGGAGTGTGGCGTGTGTTCTTGTAGGCGTGGGTGTGTGCGTTGAACATAGTACGAGATTTGCACTGGCGTTCCGTTGTTTCGGGGGAGGAATGAGTTGGACCAGTTGTACCTGATCAGTTGGTTGCTCGGCGACCCGCCGATTTCGTTGCTGATCGTGGGAGAAGGTGGAACGGATGATTTGTAGAAGGGAAAGAAGGTGGACGACTTTTACCTACGAACCCGAGTTCGTGGCGACGGCAATAGTCGGTTCTTCTTGAGGGTTGGAGTCGTGACGCTGTGTGAGGAATAGCGGAATCATAACGTCATTACGGAGTCGATGTACCAGAACCCGGACAACCTGGAGTCCCTGGGGAACAAATCCAGCGAAGTGGGTTCCAGTGGACTGGATGAACTGTAGGAGTATGAGCTGTACTACGAGCTGAAGAAGCTGCTCTGGCGGTTGCTGTGCTGGGACGGGAGTCAGCGCCCATCTGCCGAGGAGTGTTTGAAGTGCGACTTCTTCAAGGTTGGCGGTTTCGTTCCTCACAGCACCAAACGCATGGAGGTGTCGTTGTTGCAGAACCCGAGCCATCCTGTTGTGCAGATCGATCGATCGTGCGAGTCGCTGTCCTCGTGTCTGCAACTGAACAACCTTCCCGCCAAGCCGATTCTGCGATCTCCGATTGAAGGGTTGTCGAAGAACCCGCTGACTCCGCCTCTTCACGGGACCATCACCATCGCAGAGGAGTCTCAGCCGAAGGGGCATCGGAAGACGCTGTCGGTGGATGAGCGACTGCTCAGTGGTTCGTTGTCGGAATCGACGGGCGTTTCGTCGCGTCGCCACAAGCACAAGCGAATCGATTCCACTCCCATGAGTTGTGTGTTGTCGCCGTCGATGGTGAAGAGTCCGACGGGTGTGAACAGCACTCCTACGCTGTCGATGAATGGCACGCCGGTGATGGCGAAGGACCAACTCACCGCCAGACAGTATCCCGTGGCTCCGTTGGTGCTGACGTCGCATTCTGCCAGCAAAGAATCGGATCTCCTTCTCTCCTTGCCTCCGAAGGTGCTGACGGACGACGATTACCGCACGCCTCCTCCATCACTCTTTCAGCACATCATCAGAGGAAGGAGTCCTCGCGCACCTCTGTTTGGAAGCGGCGACGAAACGCCTGCGGCGGACAGTTCAATCCGAAGACAGTCAATTGTGCACCCGCCGTCCTTTGACGAAGTCAGCTCGTCTCAGATCGAGCAGTCCACCGAGATCTCGTCGCCACAGCAAATCCCTCTTTCTCTTTGCACCTTTTTCCGGAACGCTTCGCCTCCCGCGCAGCCAGGTGAACCGCATCCCCTTCACAACAGAGAGATTGCTTTTGAGAAGAAGAATCCGTCCTCTTTTGGTGTTCTATCTTAGTCGTGTTTCTTACCAGAGGTGTTTGAGTGTGAGTTCACAACAGTGTTTGAGTGTGGATTTACAACAGAGGTGATAACAGTATCTCTATCATCTTAAACAAATACTGCAACTACAATGTCCTCTTCTTTGAAAACTGGACAATTCGCGAACGCCTCCACCGCCGATAAAGGAAAATGCCACCAACAACACACACGCAGAACAAAGCCGCACAACCCAGGACGATCCAGAGAACCGTGTAACACTGCCGCACCTTCAACTCTCCCTCAAACACAAAACTCATCCCCTTCGTCACGGGCGACTGCTCCTGCACCCACTTCGTGAAGTCGGGCCAAATACGGTGGTAACGCTCCATCAGCACATTCTTCTCGCCACTCGGCACCTCCACGCGCACGAAACCCCGAACACAAAACACGTTCTTGCGCACTTCGCCAGCACTGCCCGGGAGCGTCACACTCGTGCCCTTCACGCCCAACACGCCCGCCAGCGCGCCCTTCACAACGTCGCGCACCTGTTCCGTCCACTCCACCTCGCTGCAATCCGTCACCACCAAAATCGCGTCGAAAAACACCATTCCGATGGATGGCGATCTTCTCACACACCCGCGGTTCACCGGGGTCCACACGCCCACAGCGCCACTGCGACTGCACCTGCGCGACATGAAGCCTTCCGTAGCGCCGTCGCACGGAAGAGTGAGCGTTGTACCCGAAAGTGTGGGCCCCCACACGCCATCTGCGGAACAGGAAATGGGCGTGGATTGGTACAGAGCGATGGAGGCGATGACGATCGAGTCGTCTTGGAGAGAGCTGTTGAAACACAGCCGGTACGCGGAGAAGGGCTTCTTGTTGTCGAAGAACAACGACGCGCGACTGAACGGGCTGGGGAACAGAACATCACTTCGCACTTCGCTCAACAAAACACCCTCGTTTTCCGTCATTCCATAGATCTGGATGACATTGGGCACGCCGTGGCGCCGACTGTCGTAAATCTGGATGTCCACACGATCCACTACCCAGCGCTGATCACTGAACGTCAGCTGGCCCCACGCAGGCAGCGTCGTGGCCTCCCAGAAGGTGAAGGGCGAGCCGTCGAAGGCGTCAGCGACGGGATGGGTGGCGTTCACAGGGTCGTTGGAGGTGATGTTTCCGGAGAAGGAGCGAAGGAGCGAGGAGGTGAAGAACGGACACACGTTCAGCGCGAAGGTCACACGCGAGGTGGCGATCACGTGTTGTCGATGTAACTCCACCGCCAGCACTGTAAACGGGAGAAACGACGGCTCAGCGGGGATGGTGTAATCAACCCACCGATACTCCTCGAAGCTGTCGGAGGCGGTCGTGGAGTGGTAGATCGCGCCTCGGGGCAGGTTCTCTCGTCCTCGCTCCACGCCGTCGATGTAGAGAATCACGCCTTCTTTCAGAAACAGGGACACCTGAAGGTATGTCACCTCAGGCGACACCTCGATCTTCGCACGGAAGTACACGGTGGCGAGTCCCGCGGGGATCTCGCGCCACCGCCCACTGTACCCCGACGACCACGCCGAATCGTCGAACCGCGGGAGAAACCACGACGAAGACGGCGCGAGGGCGTTCACAAGGAAGAGAAAGGAGGTGGAGTTGTCGACCAGAAACGAGTAATGAAGGGTGTCGGACTGACTGCTTTCTGACGCATCGAGAATGAAACTCCCCCAGGTATGACCTGTTTCATCGGTGACAACGAGATCGCTGCCGCAGGCCCAGCCCTGATTGGAGCTGATCATTTGAATGGTGTAGTCGTCATATGGGACGCAAAGCATGTCACAATAGGGTCCGACCTGATAGTTGTATTGGTACACGGGGACAGTCCCGCGGTAAATGAAGAGCTTCTCGCCCAACAGAGTGCTCTTGCGCTGGAGAAGGATGAGCGACGTGTTCTGCGGACAGTGATCGACGTACACTGTGAACAGCAACTGTGCCTCGCCGATCGGATTAGCGACACGGAACTGGTACGTGAAGACGCCGGGCGAGGAGAAGGAGCCGGTGAGGTGGAGAGCGTCCTGATCGAACGTCACGGTCGGCGGGAGAGTGGGCTGAACCACCACGCGGTAGTACGGGTTGGTCACAGCGAACCACACGGTGACGGGGGCGTTGGACTGTGTGTATATGACGGAGGACTGTGTGGAGATGACAGGCGGCAGGGAGCAGTTAAACGGGACGGTGACTTCGGTCTTCTGTCCGGGGAAGAGATACAGGTTGGCGATGACGAGGTCGTCTTCGCGAACCAGGTGGAAGTTGCAGTCACTGCCGGCTTGCTTGCAGAGGAGGTGGAGCGTGTAGACAGAAGGCGGGACGCACAACACCAACTCGTACATCGCCTCCTCCATCTCTTTGCTCACAACCACCTTGCCTTTATCGTCAGCCACCTGCACCTCCATCAACGCTCCGTCATTCATCTTGCTGTACACCACGTACCCGTAGTCACAGCCCACCACGCGGACCGCGAAGTGGCTTGTCGTCGATCCACCGTTGTTACTGCATGATACCCACACCACGGACGAAACGAACTTCTTCGTGATGTGGCCCACAATGCGCTGCTCCTTCGGCACGAACGCCAGTCCGTCAGGGAGAGTGTTGGCGACCGACCACACGAACACGGGCACGTCGGCTGCCATCGTCACATTCACCAGCCCATACAGCGTCACGGTGATGGCAGTCACAGGCTTTCCGTGTTCGTCGAAGAATATGATGGCGGAGGGCGCAGTCACCTTCTCCACACGGAAGGAGAGCACGGTTGCGAGCTGTGCGTCGCTCTGGTATGCGGTCACCGTGTAGTGAGTCAGTGGCGCCGCCTCCAGCGGCGTGCCTTGAAGAACCCCGTTGATGAGTTGCAAGCCTGAGGGCAGTTGGGGCGTGATCTGGTACGACGACGGCGTGACAGAGGTCCCGAAGAAGACGGGAGAGTTGCGCTCGATGGATGTGCTGACGAAGTAGTGAGCGAGCGAGGTGGAGTAGAAGAAGCGCGACGGCGGGAGATAAAAGAGACACGAGGACACATCGACGTAGCGGTCGGCGCAGGACAGTTGCATGGACAGTTGGATGCCGAACGCGTCGCCGCTGGAGAAGTAGTGGAGAACGAACGGGACGAAGCCAGTGTCGTTGAAGGTGAGGAAGAAGTACTGCGAGTTGAAGTGGTCCTGGCAGCGCCAGTCCTGCACGACGACTGTGTTGTTGATGGAGAGGGTGATGCCGTCGCGATAAGAGACGACGAAGTTGTAGCGCCCGGGTGTGGTGATGTGAATGAAGGAGGTGTAGTGGACGACGAAGTGAGAGAAGAGGAAGAACGGCAGCGAGCTCCATACGGAGTATCTATGCAGTGAGAGAGGCAAGGAAGGTGAACGGGGGTTGGTAGGAGTGGTTGATGTCGTTCTCAACAGTGCTCACCACGTGTGTCTTCTCGATCTCCTCCTCCTCCACACGACACAAGTCCACCTCCGGACGCACCGCGAAGTAGTCCACGATCACGCCAGGCAATGGCTGCACTTCGATCATGAGATGAAGTGCGGTGAACACGTGACCGAAGGGTGACTCGCAACACAAGGTGTATGTCCGGGAGGTTGCGTACTATATATCACAACATGTCCCGATTCCTCACAGTGGGCTGGCCCTCAATCACACCTCTCTCTTTATCCAGCACCAGTCCGAACGGCAACGACGACGTGACGAAGAACCACACACAGCCAGCGCCGTTCATCGCAGGCGGCTTGCTCGCGATCGCGGTGTGAACGCTGCCAAGCACTTCCACCTCCGTCAGGTGCTGTGGGCTCACACCACCCTGTCGAAGCAGCGGTGCGTCGAGGAGTTGCCAGTCCGACACACGTGTGTCGTCGCGGTAGTACAGAGCGAACATGGGGGATTTCGTGCTGACGTAAAACACTCGGATGAAGTGGAGTCCCGCGGGGAGCGGGATGGAGGCGGATTGCTGTTCGGTGTAGGGGAGGGAGGTGTTGAAGATGGAGAGGACGGGCGTCGGGTCGTTGTTGAGGAAGAACTTCATGCCTGTGGTGCAATTGGTGTAGAAGGAAAAGAGCCCTGATTCTGGGAGGAAGATGTACCCGAACATGGAGAGCGTGAATGGAGTCGGCTCGTGGAAATTATGCACGATAGGGCCCACCACCAATTTATCCATGTTCGCGCAGTGATTCGCCGCATTCTGGTAATACCACTCATTCGGTATCACTGCGTCCGAAGAGTCGATATCGTAATAGCACACATCGATTACGTGCAGAGAAGAGTTGAAGTCTACAGGTAATCCTTGAAGAGGAGGCGTACGCTCAAATGACAGCGTGAATACTGCAGAAACCGAATCCTCGTTATTCACTGCGGTGAGTTCATACGTTTGGGTCATTTCTTCGCCACTATACACTCCCGAAATCAGACGATGCTGCGAATCCAGGACCAAACCGCTTGGAAGATTTGGACTTATCACGAAATTTGAAACGTAGCCGTCCACAAGAATTTGGATCGGGAGAAAGGGGGCTCCAATGAAGAGTGTCCTCTCTGTGAATCCAAGCGATACGCTTGTCAACGAGTACGACACTAGAGAATGATCGGCGTTCAATAAAGCTACCGCTGAGCCAAAAGGAGCCCATCTTCGAGTCATAGGAAAAAGAGTACTGTGTGAGCGGAGAATGAACTAAGGATACACCGACAATGAAACCATCCGCGAATGATAGTCCCTTCGGCAAGGGAGGAGTGACGAGAGGAGATCCGGATATGTTATAGCACGCTATATGAGTCAGATTCTGTCCATAGGGGACATATATGTACTGCTCTCCACAGTTTAGCACTTCTGATGAACCATCTACGAATCAGCGGTCCACACCCGCAGTTACAAAGAACGACAAGGAGTAGAACGAAGAGGGAGAGGACGGACCGCATCCTACTCGGAACTGGAGTGGAGTGGTGGGGGAGTTTCATTGGGTGAAACAGTGTCTTTCCAGCAGTTCTCGTGATTCCGGTGAACATGCATGGATTTGCACGAGTGAGTGACGAGTCTTCGTCGCGAAGAAAGAACTCCCTCTCCATACACATCGATCTTTCTGCGGAGTCGCGCTGTGACCCGCACAGCAACTCTGTATCCACACATAGAACCCACTTTCGCTCTTTATGGGTCTTCACAGCTCGTCTAGGCGCTACGGGACCACATAAACGTTAGGGATGGAATCGGAAGTGATTCAACCACCAAACGAAATCAAGAAAGTCGACCGTTTTGGATTCTTCGAGGAGGATACGGGACGCAGTAGGCTGATTCGGCGGTTGTTTAGGATAGAACCTGTATTCGATGTGAAACTGGAGAACCAGCGCTTGCACAAGTGGCTCGATATGTTAAAGAACTGGGAAACGTGGTGTGTGTGGAGTTTCCTTTACGGCGTAGATTCTGCCAAGAAAAACCGGAGGTCATAAAGAGAAGAGTGCACAAGGGGATTCCGGACGCCGTAAGAGGGAGGGTGTGGAGTATCTTCCTGTCGGCTGATGTGTGTTCAGATGTTTATCAACGTCACGCTGTTTGACGCTTGTGATGAGTAGATCGGTATACAGATATCGTGTACTCGCACCAGTTCCAAGAGGACAACGACTTCACGCGAAAGGGGGGCGTGATTGATCGCGACATTAACCGGACATACCCAAACCACGAAGATTACGAGGACAGCAATGGAATGGGACAAGAAACGCTAAAACGCGTTTTGATAGCCTTTGCGGACCACGACAAGGAAGTGCGAGTTGTGGGGATGAGTGAGGAGTAGGTGAAGTACACGCAGGGAATGAACTACATTGTGGGCGTGCTGCTGAACTACATGACGGAGGAGGAGTCGTACTGGGCTCTGTGCCAGCTGATGGAGAACACGCCTTACCTGATGAGCAAGTGGTTCAATCAAGGGCTGACCATGGTTCACACGAGCCATTTTCAAGTTTATTGATCGTTATTAAACTAATCTCGTAGATGAGCAAACTGCTGCACAAGTACCTCCCTGATTTGGACGCGTGCTTGACTGACTTGAATATCTCTCCCGCCATGTACTGTACGGAGTGGTTTATGTGCGTCTACACGCGCTCCTTCCCGTACGACGTGGTCGTGCGGATTTGGGACATCTTCCTGAGCGAAGGCTGGGTGATCGTGTACCAGGTGGCGTTGGCGCTGTTAGATTTGTTTAAGGGTACGTGTTGGGCCAGAGCGTTAGGAGTAGAGGAGATTATTGGAAAGGACTTCGAGGACGCGTATGCCGTTATCAGCGGCATCAACCGCAGCGTAAGTGTGATGAAGTGAATTCATTCGAAGCCGAAGCTGCCCTCAGCGGACGTGATCATCTCCACCGCTCTGCGTTTTGATATAACCGACGAGGAGTTGGAGACGTACAGAAGAGAGTTTGCGAGAACGAGTATGAAGAAGATTGCCTTTTCTTTCTCTGTTTGTTGACTCATAATCTCACTAATGGATCCGGTAGGATTGCAGAGCACTGGCATTACTATGTGTAGAATACTACTGTGAACGAGTTCCTTGAGGAGTACAAGGACTACACGCTGAGTGAGATGAAGCCGTGCTTGGACGTCCTTCTGCATGCATACGAATACGAGAAAGAGCAATACGGGATTGTCGACACGATCACAATCGAAGAATACGAGCATCTTTTGAAACAGTTCAAGATCAATCGATCCATGGGTCTGCGACTCAGCGGAAGTACAAATTGCAGTGCGTGCGGGAAGAGCTTGATGCGGAAGCTGGAAAACGGAAAGAAGGAGAATGTGGTCCTCTTCGGCTGCGGCCACGCGGTCCACCAGAACTGTCTGGAAGACGACCGGTGCCCCGTTCCCAACTGCTGGAAGGACATCGAGTCTGCGGAGAAGAAACCCCGACGTCATTCCTCTGTGAACCAAATGCACTTCGTAGGGCAATTCGCTGTGAAGCCTAAGAGGTAGAGTTCGACACAGTCCCATCGCGAATCCGCGCCCAAAGGCGAGGAGCGGTCCATCGAGGAGCTCATTAGCAACCTGAACACGGGAGAGTTCAGCGAGTCCAATTCCACGCTGGAGTGCACGACCCCCACACCGAGCGCGACGTACAGGCGGAGATGGCTGCTGAAGGCGATGAGCATGAGCTCGAATATAGAAATGGATATTGACGTGTGAACGCATGTGTGTTGGAACAAGCCCGACTACAAAGCTAATCGATTCTTTTTCTTTTTGGCGCCCTGACCCGCCCTCCCCTTCCGTATTAGCAGGGGATTCATCTCGATGGACGACTTCAGCGAACTGCTCTCCATCGTCTCCTTGATCAGGCTGGCAGTTTCTTTGCACCCGTCCTCAATCGTTTCGTCCAGGTTCTTCCGCATGATTGTGTTGTTCAGGTACACCATCAGGGACTCGATGACTCGCACTTGCTTTTCGTTGTCCAACAGTCGCAACGACTTGATCGCCTGGTTGAAGTAGCGGAAGAGATCTTCGGCGTAATCGTACTCCCAGGCGATGAAGATCATCTCATTGAACGTAGAAAAAACGAGTCCCTGCGACAGAAGGATCTACGCGTCAAGGGAGCACCGAGCGTCCACTTCGATCAGTTGGGAATCGGGCTGACACTCCTTGCACAAGTCACAAATCGCCTTGTACACGACGCACCGTTTTGCATCATCCAGCTTGCTGCAAATCGAAAACAACACCTTGGTCGTTTTGTTGATCTTGTCGTAAATGAAACGCCCATGAGAATAGAGTTCCCAGAACCACTTCCTATACATAATGCAGCTATGCAAACAGGTACAGCTCCTGCAGGGACATGGAGGTGATAAACGTGAAGGATTTGATCTCGTCGAAGAGCATTAGCGTCATCACGGAATTGTCGAGCAATGGCACGTACAGTGGGAGAAGGGAAGAGTGGAGGTGAAGGAGTGACAATGCCACAACAACAAGGATATTTCCAGATGGCAGCAGAGGAATTGAATCACGGAGATCACATGCACGTGCTTTCGCATAAACATGAACAAGAAGGGAATCAGCAGCACCAGCACGAACATCAGGGGAGACTCCTCCTCTACACCTCAAGCATCATTGCCAGAATTACCCTCCTTCTTCGTCATGTCCATCACCACCACCGTGGATAGCACGCTGTCAATCACGTCGCCAAACCCCTTGTTTCCGTCAGAGAAGAGCTCGAGCAATCGCGATGTGGTCGCCGCGGTGGTTTCCGAGGGCGTGTTGCTTTGCGTGACGAAGGAGGAATAGATCTTTCGGTAGAGAGGAAGCGAAGTGTGTTGGTGAAGAAGCACGGGAAGCGTTCCGTACTCGTGCGTACAGTAGTCGCGGATGATCTTGATGATCAAGATGCTGCTGATCACTGGACATTTCTCGTGAATCCCTCGCAACAGCTTCTTGCCAAAACTCGGGTCCTTTTCCACAATACTCAACACGCCCTTCACCACCACGATGTCCTCGTTCAGCACAGGACTCTGGTCCAACAACTCGCTAATCGCGGCATACACATCATTCACTACACCTCACTCCACTTCGCATTCACTACACTCCTCCTTGTCCTCCAACGACTTCAGATACAGCCCGATCTCCGTCTCGCTGAACTGTTTGAGCATGCCCACAATTCGCTCGCTCGTGTTCAAACTCTTGTTCTCTGCCGGCTTCTCCACCTTCACGCGCTTGCTCTCGCGCGTCGCCGGCGCCGTCGATTTGACCTGGTGGATCAAATTCTGGATATCCGTCGGAAACTGGGCATTCCAGTTTTCCCACCATTTCTGAGTTGGCGGCTGTGTGAATGCGGTGATGAAGAACGAATGAATCGCCTGCGACACTGGATTCTGTCTAACCCTCACCACACATTCGCACCCAGACGCGTCGGACACGACGAGTCGCAACCCCGCGCGAATGACCTCCAGGACGTTAACTCCATGTTCCGACGTGATGTTGGAGGTCTACGAATAACGCGGAACACGATCACACACCTGGTGGATGTATCGACTCACAGCAGCGGGTAGTGAGGGAACGAGAAGCAGGAGGGTCAGGCACAACGAATCCAACACTACCTATGAACCCTCATACCAACGCACACCCTCCTTCTTCTTCGCGAGGAAGTTCGGGTCGTTGGGCGGTCCGTTGAGCAGACGCACGTACTGGAAACAGTAGTCCGCCACCATGTCGTTCACCGCGTCGTTGGGGTGAAGTAGATAGCAACATCGCAGCACCGTCACCACGGCGGAACTCCACAGCATATTGGAGGAGCGAAAGGACAGCAGCGAGACGAGCGCCTGCTGGAGCTGTGGCGCGGAGAGGCTTCGCTGGCTCTGGAGGAGGGAGTAGAATCGCTTGACGTTGAGAAGGATTTCGCTGTCTTGAGAGAAACAATAGAGATCGTTAGAGGGGGTGGTGGAGAGAATTTGGGTCAGGTGGGTGGGGTCTATTGGTGAGGGATGACCCGATGAGGTACCCTGGAGGAGGGAAGAATAAATCGTTCGCAAGAATGGAATGGCGTGTTTGGTGATGGAGAGAAAAAGGAAGTGCAGTGAAGGCGATTACTGATGAATACGAAAGGATATCCCATCGACTCCGCACAGAGCAAATGAATCACTGGACAGGGTGAACAGCTTCTCGAGGATCTTAACGTCCAACACGACGAAATCGGGGGCGATTCCGATGTGGTCACAGCACTTCCGCAGACACCACTATGCGTGACATGAGGCAATCGCAGCAACGAAAATGATGATCGGAAGCACCGTTTGCTCATTCTGCTCCTTCGTCGATGTGATGATGCTCGCTATGTTCTCTTGCAGACACTCGAGAATGCGCTGCGTCAGCCACATGTTCGAGTTGCTGATGTAGCTGCATTGCGACTAAACCGTGAGGGGGACGATCCATGCTCACGAGCGAAAGAAGAAGAGTGGTGATGCGCCCTATATACGGAAAATGGGTTTTGTACACGGAGTTGAAGGACTGGAGCATCTTTCCATAAGGCAGTACGAGAAGAGCGTACGGCAATGCGCGACTCGGAGCCCAACTCGCGGTAGTAGCCGATGCACTTGTTTATCGCATCGTACACCACGGAAGACAGTTGAGACGCCATGCTCCGAGCGATTATCGTATCGATGCTTTCGCACCCGGTGAGCATAATATATCTGTTCGTTACTCTCGATTGGTGGAAGTACATGGTTGCTTTGTAAATCGTCGTTCTTACCGGATTCATCCCTCCCTTCTCCTGTAGCTCACATGAATACTCATCCATATACCTGTTCCATCTCCGCAATCCCGTTTTCACCCTTGTGCTTGCAGAAATAGTCATACTCGTTTTTAAAATCCTGTGACAAATCAGAGAAGGCGACTAATCACTACCTGCTCCTTCAATCGAGCATCCTGCGTGTTCGCCGCAAAGATGGGCGCTTTCGGCTTTGACATATTCCTCGCAGACGGTGCTCTTGCTCCTTTCCAAAGATCAAATCCAGCTGAAAGAAAACGGAGGAAGAATGAAACAAACACCAAGCATATGATACGAAGCAAACCCACCTCTTACTCGTCCTCTTCCTCATCCTCGTCTCTGTTCACGTGAAGGTCCAGCGGCTCTCCAGTCACCTGCTTGTACACGGCGAGCACATCATCCGCAACGGTCTCGAAATGACTACCCCTCACAACACTCTCCTCCCCCTACCTCGTGGCATCATAGCTCGTGGTGATGAACACATTGGACTTCTTGGTGTTGCTGCGCGGACGGTACGTCGTCACCACGCTGTCGAAGCTACTCCTCACACACCCACACCTCTCTCACCGATCAATGATCTTGCCCAGCAACTCGATGCCAGGCTCCAGCTCCTTCTCGGGCTTCTTCGTCTCCACCGTGGTGCTCACAATAGCGATATAGATGCCCTTGGCGCACACCTTGTGCTTGTAGCTTACACACGACACGTAGATGTCAGAGTCACGCTTCTTGTATCCCGCCTTCTCCACCTGCGACGCGGGAATGATGATCTGACAGCTCTTCGCGCCGTCCACGCCCTCGATCGGGTGATCGAGAAGACAGATAGAACGCACCACCTTGCCCGTCTTCTTCATCAGGTCCTCGTTGAAGTACGACGGGTCACCGATAATCATCTTCGTTCTCGCCGCCTCGCCCTGCGACACCACGCCCACCACCTTCTCGTTCTCGTACTCGATCGAGTCGATGTCGCTACACCTCACACGCCTCCTGCGTCGCTACTGGTTCAGAATGAACACGCCGCCGTTCAGACCGCACAGACGCGAGAAGCCTTCGGGCAGACCGCCCAGACCGTACAGCGGGTAGATGAAGGGCGACTTGCCGTACGCGTTCACGGAGTAGCCGTACAGCTTGATGGCTCTCACGATTTCGGTGGCAGGCTCGTCGAGGTAATCATCATTCAATTGAAGCGCCATCGCGTGGCCGGTGAACGTCTGCGAGTTCTCGTCCAGACCGTACTTCTTGTACAGTTCGCGCATCGTCATGCGGTTCAGAGGCACATCCTCGTCGGAATCGACGCCGTCCTCTCCGGGGATTTCGTAGCCGGCGAGAGCGGTGAGGAAGCTCTTGAACTTCAGCTTCTGCATCAGCGAGAGAAGAGGAGACTTCATGGCCTCTTCGGGAGTGGAGGGCATCTTGGACGTCTGCTTGTTCTTGCCGCTGTACACGAAGCTGCCGTCCACGCACTGGAACTCCAGGTAGTTGGTGACTCCCGTAATGTACAGAATGTCGGAGAGCTTGCCGCAGGACATGATGAACTTGGGGATGAGATCCACGCAGTAGTCGCGGCTGCTGCCCAGCTTCTTCTTCGCCTTCTCGCTCTCCTCCTTGTTGAACTTCTTGTACAGCTCCTATAAGTAACATTCACGACGGGAATCCAAACGTCCAAGTTCAGAGACGCGCAATCGCCGCCGTAGTAGTTGTTTCTGTCGAGAACCATCACCTTGAACATGAAACGCACAGTGAACAGCACACCTTCATTCCCTTCTTCGACAGCAGTCCGGCGAGCATGCACTCCTTCAAGCCGGTGCCAAGGATGATGCAATCGTACTCTCCGTCGGCAAGCATGGGATATGCTTTTCCGTTCAACTCAATCGTTTTCTCAGCTGACATTCCCGTCCTTTTGGATTAGAGATCTTCTGTATTTGGAGAAACACAGCGCATGAGAGCGTGCAGTGTGGACCAGACCCATGCAAATCAAGCCGACACGATGACTTTGCCAACAAACAGAGTGTAAGACTAAAGAGCACAGACTTAAAAGGGTGTGAATGAACGCACAAAAAACGGGTGATGCAACGCCTCAATCGCCGTTGGTCTTCTATCGGGATTCCACTGAAGAAGGCGGGACAGCAAATCTAACGCCGATTCGCTTGCCCGGGGGAAGTAAGAGGTCAAATTTGACACTGCAAACTATGCGTCATGATCAACACCCACCTCCACCTCAGGAAAGACAAAGTGCATCCTATCTGCAAGCTCCATTCCTTCTCTCCACGTCCCTTCCGTGGGGGAGCCCAGAACGCAGCAAATCTTGTAGACCTCGTCTCCCTCGTTCGTTCCTGGAAACAGGGGAGACAGCGTCATCAGTTCTGCCATGATGCATCCAACGGCCCACATGTCCACGGCGGCGTTGTAATGCTTTGAGCGCAACAGGATTTCCGGCGCGCGATACCTTCGAGTGAGACACGACAACCGCCTCAAACCATCTCGTTGAAATGTACTCTGTGTAGGGCGGACGACTGTCCATCTCCTTCACCAGTCCGAAGTCGGCCAGTTTCACGCAGTCGCCCTTTACCAAAATGTTCTCAGGTTTGATGTCTCGGTGAAATAGGTTGTGGCTGTGCAAATACGCAATACCCTGTAGCACTTGAAACCTAGAAGGTGATTTGGGCTTCGTACACCTCACATGATGCTGCGCACCTGCTCCTCGGAGAAGTACCGTGTTTGGCTCTTCATGCACTCGTACAAGTTGGCGTTCATATACTCCATCACGAAGAACAGCGTGTTCTTCACACGGATGACCTCCTTAATCGCCACGATATTCGGGTGCTTGATGAGCATCATCACCTACGCGATGAGTGCACCTCACACGCATTCCCATACCTCCACCTCCTTCAACCGCACGCTCTCCTCCCACGACATGTACTCCTTCTTTATTCTCTTAATGGCGACCTATGGAGAATGAAGCGTGCTACTTGCGCATACGATTTCGCCTGTGTAGATGTTCACCGCCTTCATCACCATCCCAAACGACCCATCACCCACTCTGTGGATTATCTGCAATATCATACAGGAATCGGAGCAGCGTACCTTATAGCGTTCCATCCTTTCAGTAACAACTCTGTGGCTACCAACGGTGGGATTATTCTGTCAGAACAAACAAGGCGATGAAATGGAGCTACTATACAAAATGGTCCGTCGGGTAATTCTTTTCCAGACCATTGTAATCGTACATCAGTAATTCTCCCTCCTTAATGTCCCTCAGTGCCACTAAAAAGACATGAATCGCGCCGTCGATCACATAACGCAGACTTTGAACATTCTAAACGTCACAGATTTCATCTGTCCCCACCTGCTTCTTCTTTGACTCCTTCTTGGAATTGTTGATGCCGCTCAGATAGCGAGCGACGTTTCCGAACTTCTCGGGAATGATCACCAACGAAGTGGCTGGGTCCCTAGTCCTCACAAACATCTCCATTCCTCACCCGGTACGAAGCAGGTCCATGATGCTGTCGTTGCTGTTGTGCTCGTTGTTCGCCAGCGTATCCACTTCTCCGATGTACTCCGTGATCAGAGTGAACTTCTTTATCGGCTCGTCGGCAATCACGACAAACCTAGCCCTCAATCGCTCCCGCCTTTCCAAACCCTTGGATGTCGTCGTGCTGCACGATCACCGGCGCCATGAAGCCCTCCTTCGACAGCTGGATGGTCTTCTCGTACACCGCGCGGTCACTCGAGCAAATCTCCTACACAATCACCGCCTCCTCCGAATGCCACCTTCAGCAAATGGCGCTGTTCATCCAGCTTCACATTGTTCATCTTCTCCGAACACCCCTTGCGGTAGATCAGATTGTAGCTGTACTGGATGTTCTGCTGGTACATGGCCGACGCGAGCGCAACATGCTGGTTCTTGATCTTGGAGGGATCGGTAGAGGGGGTATAGCAGCACAAGTAGCCGTGTCCCTTGGGCGGCTTCGACGGCATCGAGCTCATTATCGTCGTTTGGGAGAGCACAGTGGACCTCCTGAAGTTGTACTTCGTCACGACGGGAATGGGTCGCTCCAGTTTGAAGAAGTCCACGATCAGCGACTGGCTCTCCTCCAGCTTCTTCCGATTTGAGTAGTACTTCTTGATGTCTCGCTCGCGGCACTTATCGCAGTACCACTCCCCAGAAGGAACAGACGGGAGGATCGGCTTCAAACAGTACAGGTGGTAGCCGCGATTGCACTTGTCGCAAAGGATGATATTCTCCTCATCATCGCCCTTGTGACAAACCTCGCACATCGTTTTGCAAAAGGCGAGTTCGCCGAAAGGGACCGTTCCCCCGAGTCGTGCCAGCTGTCGCAAATGTCCAACGGTCATGCCGCATGTTTCCTCCCTCAGAACAACGCGTCTCTTTGTTGCAGAACTGCTCTTCGCGGTGAAGAAGGATGTGATTGCGCTTTGGTTTCGTGTATCCGCCTCCTTGGCTCGCGTTCTCGAAGGCTTTGGAGAGGGACTATTCCATGACAACCACGCACTTTCTGCTACAATCTTCTACGAACTGCGCCTCTTGAGGAAGGCATGCTCCGAATGGGAAGAGAGATAATGACTCGTTTGTTCTCCTCTCGCGGATTCTCTCCCGTTCAAGCTCATTTTCAAATAGGGTTTGCAGTAATACATGGTCTATTGAATCCCTATATCAGAAGGGAGAGGCTTCAATTGTGTCTCTTGGGTCGGTTGTGGTGTACTGAGTGTGCTGTAACCGCTATTGTGTCACCATTGGAATGTATATGGGCACTTCTCGGGATGATGAAGCCATCTTCGCTCCAAATGACTTCCATCTCTCCAAGCTCTGTTCTAATATCCGTTTCAACCAAAATCAAGTCGTTCACATCCAATGAATAGGAAAACAACCCAAACCGCGAAGAAATCCATCCCTCCCTCCAACCAGCATTCTAATACTGGACAACCGCGGTCGCTGAAACGCCTCTCTC
>ERZ1106948.47-NODE-47-length-55749-cov-32.064926_pt1 | contig 55749 bp, 58 predicted proteins | sample MGYA00403673_ERZ1106948 | MGnify/ENA primary metagenome ERZ1106948 (study PRJEB35170, sample SAMEA104062409) | human gut metagenome | biome: human gut; feature: human-associated habitat; material: faeces | place: Denmark | collected 2012-05-07 ...
TGGATGCGCACCGCGTGTGCGTGATGGACAAGGGCGTGGTGGCGGAGTACGACTCGCCCGCGAACCTCCTTCACAAGGAGGATGGTATCTTTAGAGGAATGGTGCTGGCTGCGAACGATCCCAGCCTCTTCGATATGGTCCCCGGGTGCGAGGAGATGAAGGAGCTGCTGAACCAAAAGAAAGGGTGACGTGTTTCTTGAACAAGCAATCGCATAAGTAACGATACAATACCGGGTTAATCCTGCTTCTTTTCTTCCTGTTCCTGTTCCTTCACTTCCTGTTCCTGTTCCTTCACTTCCACTTCCTCTTTCACTTCCACTTCCATTTCCATCTTCTGCTCTTCCCCTTGAATCACTCTATCCACAATCTTCTCCATAACACCCAGCTCCTCCTCTTCCATTCCCTTCGTCTCCTCGCACTCTTCCTCCTCTTCTTCCTTCCTCGCCTCCTCCGCCTTCCTCGCCTCCTCCTCCGCCTTCTTCTTCTCCTCCTCAATTCTCTTCTCGATCATCTCAGAGACAGGTCTACCCATCACACCTCCGACTTTCTCCCACTGTGGCACATTCGCAAGTGGAATGAGCATAATCGTCATGTTGTCCTTGCTGCCCTTCTCCAAGCACACGTCCAGGAAGCCGCCCAACGCCGCCTCCACCGTCTCGTGACTCATCAGCAGGTTGTCCAGCACTGGGACCATATCGTCAGGATTGCTAAAAACGTCCCAGATTCCGTCACACGCGAGAATGACGTAGTTGTCCTTCGGGTCGCGCGAGATGATGCGAACGTCGGGCTCGCACGACACGGACTGCAGCGTTGGGTGCAGCCCCTGGTTTCCTTTGTACGTGAAGTCGCCGAGCGTGCGCGAAACAGCCAGATCGCCGTTTACGCGGTTGTTCATCACGAAGCCGCCAGCCTTGCAGATGCGATCCTTCTCTTCCTGCTGCACGTCAACATCATGCACGAATCCTACCAGCGCAGGCTTGTGGTCCGTGGACATGGGAACGGCTTTATTGTCGCGACACAGCACACAGCGGGAGTCACCCAGGTTTGCAACGATGATCTTGTTTGCAGTGATGAACACGCACACGGCGGTGGTTCCGCTGTTCTAGGATTAACCTGAATGGGAAGAGCCACAATCTTGTCGTCCAGCATGCACTCATCGACGTCCATGTACGCCTCCGTAAAGATGTCCTTCAATTCCTCCTGTGACGTGTTCTAGTCATGACGAAGGAAACCGGCAGAAACATCGAGATCGACCTTCCCGAAGTAGTTCTTCATGAATTCCAGCATATGCTTCTCGCTAGGGGGAAAACCGCAGAAAAACGAAATACCAGTACTCTGAAGCCGTTGAACCGCCGTGACCGTCATATACGCCAAAGAAACCAACGCTGCCAGAGCTGGGGAAGGTGGGAGCAATCACATGCGCATCCTTTGAAATGAAAAGCGTGTCAATCTTATACTTCCATGGTGACTCTCCACCCCTGCATTTCCACGAGGGCGCCCTTCCGGTTCTCAAACTCGAAAAGAACCTCCTTCTTTGTGGTTATTGGCTTGTTCAGAATGCTTCCCATAGTATTCTACGACAGAATTCTACCGGTATACCTAATTAAAGGACACATCGCGCTTCATGATGCTCACCGCGGGACTGGAACGCTCTTCCACCCAAATCGGGCGTTTTCCTGGAATCCAATCTAGTTCCATTCCGTTAATCCCAACGACGCAACAAGCCCGCGCGTGTGAACAAACAGCGGCATTCACTATTCCTTCATGAACACACGAACGGTAGGGTCGGAGGCAATGCGGCTGTAGGTGTAGCCCGCTTCTCTGAAAAAGGACTTCATGTCCTTGATGGATTTGAATTCCGGACCCACGCTTGAATTCGTCATCACAACGTACTGTCTCACCATCAAGCAGTACTGCGGAATCACCTCCTTGATGACGCTCCAGTCTGCTCGTTAGGCGGATGCACAACACAAACCGTTGTCCCTTAAATCCATGAACACCGTGTCGATGCTCACTCTTTTCGTTGAAACGAGCTCCTCGATCGCACTCATCACTTCGGACACAGATTTGATATCGGATACGGTGATCTCGTGGTAGTTCTGTTTCGGCACCGCATCGTCATCCAAAATCGAGGGCTTGTGGTTGTGCGAATGCAAGGACTAGATGTCACAATCCAAACTGAACGGAACGTAAACCACAGGATGAAGACTCGCTAGCCGAAGCATCCCAGATTCGAATTCATGCTCGTCGTGATCGCCCACGGCAAGTACAGCCCTAATCCATGACGCAGCACGATTAACGCCACATGTTCTCCTTTCCGTCAATTCGGAGAGAGTAGGCGCTGGTGACCAAGTCGACATTATGGATAATGGCATCTGTACGTGAGATAGCACGGATCGGAACGTACTTGCTTCCGCTTGCATCAATTTCATGCTTCTTTTGTTTGAATCTATTGGGGTAAGCGATTGAGCACGAAGTTACTTTTGAATATGGACTCGCTGATGTGCTTGTACTTATCACTGTTCAAATCGATGGTAAACACTACGCCATAATGAATGCAACCATCTACGCGTACAGGGGCCGTCATACGCGACCGCATCCGATTCCATGCTGCTCGTCTTTGCGGAAGATTTATAGTACAGGAGTGAAAGAGAAACGGCAACAAAAGCGATTCCAGTTACGATGAAGCCACTTACTGCTTTCATTTCTTTCCTTTTGCGATTCAAAGAAGCGGGCGTTTCATCCGTCTCGACGCATCCCTTTGAGGATTATTTCGCATCCGTTCCTGCTGTTCATGGTTCCTAGCTTCAGGAAAGCGGAAGATATAATCAGATATGCAATTCCAACTCCTGTCTCGGGTTGTGATGGATTCCCGTTCCGTTCCGCTCCTTGTGCGTACACATACTACCCTAACCAATTTCAGTATTACTGCCGGAAGCTATCAAAACGAAGATGAATGACAGAGGAGCTCCACTTTTCTTCATTCGAAAGCTACAATGCCTGTCCTCTCATACCGCTGTAGCGACGATGCGATTTGTATGGGCGAAAGGACGAAGCTGCCGTGTATCGCGAATTTGGCGGTTTCACACGAGGAACTGCTCACCCTTTCTCAAATCGCTGAAAAGGAAATGCGTTCCGTGCCATCTACGCATCTGTTCTCTCCTACAGTGCTGCAGCACATTGCAACGGTTTCATTTCATCGTCCTTGTCATTTGTAGGAGTTTGTGGATAGTCCGGAGTACGTCACTTCTCGCAATACGAGTCGTTCTGAAAAGGAGTGCTCAGAAAGCGGATCGTTGTGTTCTGAGAATAGAGGGAGTGCCGATGTTGAAGAGTTTGTGTCCTTATTCATTAGAACGGCTCTCGATAGAATTGATGTGAGTCCACTCCCCTTCTATCACCCTTAGAAGGATCTTACGGATACATTAACAGAGTTGTTGCATCCGATTCTGCAGGGGGACGCTTTGTCTTCCCTCATGGCGTCCTATTCCTTTCCCAGTGACGTGAAGTCCGCTCTGGAGTCTCTCTACCACGCCTCTCCTCCTTCTCTTTTGTTCCTCCTCCTCCTGTACTGTCACACCTTCTCCTCGTGGAGTTCTGACGTTCACTCGCGCGTCCAATCGCTCCTGCAGGAAGCCGAGTCCGTTCTCTCCATGTAGTCCTTGTTCCTCTTTCACACCGTAGCTACGACTCGATCGAGCCGAAGGACGTCTTCTCCATTCCTGGAATGACCGAATTCCGCATCCTTCCGTTCGACAAGGAGGGCTTCGTGGAGTACCCTTCTCCGCGCAGCGCCACCATGGTGAGTCAGAACCACTCCTCGCTCTTCCTCATTCCCTCCTTTCTCTTCGCCTCCTCGTCGACGCTTCGTCTCTCCTCCATCACCTCCGCCATGGGCACCATTGGGTTGTTCTCGACTGTCGGCGGAAGCGCGCAGAATCTGGAGGCTCCCACCAAGTTCTCTCTTCCGTCCTCGGTGATCCGAAAGCAGCCGCTCTCTGTCCTGTATTCGGAGCAGGAGGGCAACGTGATGTTTCCGCGTCTCTGTGGTTTGATTCGTAGCATCGTCGATTTCGAGGGACGGAGAACCGTCATGGCGTTGGAAGACCGAAATCCCGAGGAATACTGTCTCTGCGTGCTGCTCCAGCCCGCCTGTTCCGTGCAAGTGGAGTACGACGCTCCTTCCATGACGGAAATCGGGCTGTTTCCGGGCACGGCAACGGCTCTCCACTTCCAAAAGGGAGAGCTGATCGTTCCAAGTGCACGTGAGTGTGTGCTGTGAGGCGTAGACGTGTGCGTCGAAGACGACGTGTTGGGAATCGAGGTGATTCTGCGGTGGTGGGAGTTGAGGGCGGAGGAGTGGGTGATGGCTGTGGGCGACTTGAGCGTGGTGCTGAAGGAACGCACCCTTCTCGTGTGCGCGAAGAAGAGAGTGCTAAGTGAAACCAGAGATGTGCAAATCACTGAAGGCGAGTGGGTGAAAGTGCGGTACGAGCAAAACGGGAGCCGCCACACGCTGTGCGTCGCTCAAGAGAATCGCTGCTACTCGTTGTCCATCGAGTGGACTCCCTCCACCTCCTTTCCGTTCCAGATTTGCGATCACGCCACCTTCGACCTTCTGTCGTGCCACTCTTCCCTCCACTCCCTCACTCTCCACCTCCCGTCCTCTCCCGTCCTCTCTCTCACTCGTAGTCTTCTCCCCTCCTCGCTGCCCTCCTTCCCCTTCACGCTTCACCACGCATCTCTCATCACCTCCCACGGGCTGTGCATCACCTACTCCTCTCTCCAGAGCGCTCTCCAGCAGCCGCAGAAGCACGCTCACACGAGCTACATGGACGTCATTCAGTCGTATTACAGACGGGCTCAGAAGTACGCGTTGCCTCTCCCGTCTCAGATAGGATTCAGTCCATCATCGTGACGAGAACGCACTCCAACACGCCGTACTTCACCATTCCAGTACTTCTTCCCTTGCCTTCTCACCTACAGACGACGGACTACTCGGGACCTCTTCTGCTCCTCCTTCTCCTCCCGCACCACCCTTCTCTTCTCTCCTTCCTCGACTTCCTGCTGTCCTACCACGCTTCTCGCAACCCCGACGCCTCTATTCTCCTCACCGTCCTCATGACGCTGCTGAACCGAACCAACGGAGCGGAGAAGGAGCGCAAGTGCTTTTCCGAAGAGAACCAGGGAGACGAGCTGACGTCGCAGCCGCACGCCCCGTGGAACGAGTTGGTTTGCGATGACGTGTTGAGTGTAGCGACGAGTGCGAGTACTCGCGAACGCTTCAGATCATCGCCACGCACTTTCCCGCCTTCTTCGCCTCCGCCGAGGAGCAGCTGGACTTCTTGGTGTCCCTCGCCTACTCGGTCGTGTCGCCCTCGCTCACGCAGAAGGTGCAGGTGGAGCAGTCCCTCTACGAAGACCTGCTGGGGTCCATATGTCAGAACCAGTACCTGTTGTGCCAGCTCATGGGACAGTGGATTCCTCGGTCCAGCTGCGTTCACTGGCAGCGCGATCTTCCCGTCACGGACGCGAGCGAAGTGCGCTTCGACGCGAGTGTGAGTTGTGCGGGCGTGCGCATCAGCGAGGAGGGCAGGGTGGTGGAGAACGCGAACCCGAACCGGATGAAGTTCAACGTGGCGGTGATGACTCCGGCGCTGGAGAACGGCGTGTACGAAGTGCGGTTGCGCGTGGAGCAAGACCGGATGGGCGATGAGATGATTTGCCTGGGCGTGTGCACGCTGCCGCTGAGCAACCTGAACTACGAGGAGAGCGAGGACATGTGGGTGTATCGGTGCTACAACGGCGAGTGCTACGAGCAGGGCAAGAAGACGGACCGAGTGCTGGAGCGCCTGCACATGAGTAGGAAGAGAGAGGCGTGTGTCAGCGTAGACGACTCCATAACGCTCACGGTGGACACGCTGCAGAGCACGCTGGCGATCAAGGTGAACGACACCGACTACGGCGTCGTGTTCCGCTCCTTGCCGCCAGCCGTCTTCCCCTTCGTCCTCTTCTACAACTCGCAGCCGCCGCAGCGCTGCGTGCGATGTGAGAACGTTCGGTGTCTGGGACAAGCCGAAGCCTCCTTCAGTCGCTCCATCGACTGCGCAGAAAGCGACACCATTTTCGCCAACATGCCGTTGCTCGTGCATCACCTCACCGAGTGAGAGAGATTACGCTGTGTAACCGAATAGGTGCTATTTCTGCACTGGGGACAAGTCGATCTTGTTCACGCTCCAGACGCTGCTCGATCGCGTGTTCACGTGCTCCTCGCTGCTCCACCGCTGTCGTCTCCACGCCACGAATAACCCGCCAGCGACCAGCGTGTGCTTCGAAGAGGGCGTGCAGAAGTGGTGCGCGGAGTGCTGGTGCGAGAGCCGTTTCACTCCTTACTCGTAGCAAGAGCGTCTCGGACATCGACCAGTCCTTGCAGTTTCCCTCCGTGCACTCCTCCTTGCTTTCTGTCTCTGAAAACGCCACAGTGCTTCGACACGCGGGCGATTCGCCTCACTGGTGCTACACGCCCTTCTCGCTGCCTCCACGTGCCAGCGAGCGGTGGCTCGTGCGTGTGGAGTACGGGAGCGAGTCGGAAGACGCGCAGCTCATGGTGGGCGTGATGGAAGAAGTGGTGAACTCAGGTAGGTGTGGCGGAGGGTGTGGAGGGATAGAGGACGTGGATTTCAACACATTCCTGGGAAGCGACAAACGAACGTGGGGCTACAAGACGACGGGACAATTGTAGTCACGCATTTCGCGATGAAGAGTAGATTCCACGGCAACTTCTGCACGAGCGATGTGGTGCGCTGCGCCTCGTCCTTCCTCCTCTCCTTCGACAACGCGCTGCATCAAATGAGCATTCAGTTCAACGAGGATTCCGTCGTGGTGTTCGACGCGCTCCCGGAAAAGTGGGTTCCCGCGGTGGCGCTGTGGCGACCCGGAGACACGGTCCAGGTGAAACTCCTCCCAGAAGCGACGAAGGACGCACTGCGATGGTGTGAGCTGAACAGCAAGAGCCGAGTGGTGATGGTGAACGACGTGACGCCCGACCTCTTCGAGTTCATCACGGTGATGGTGAAGGACGTCGTGGTGCAGCTGAGAGAGGGACGAGAAGAGACGCGGCTGTAGTGGCGTGTGGGACAAGTGAGGCATAGACAAAAGTACTTGAGCGACTTCGTGTTCCCGTTCCTCGGAGCCTTGTCGCTGCTTCGTCTGACCGATGCGCAGTGGATCGCCATCGCCGACAAGCTGCAAATCATCGCCAAGCAGCTGGAGCTGGAGGCGTTTCACCATCCGCTCTCCCCGATTCAGGAGTTTCTGGACTGCCTGGTGGTGAACTTCCTGTTCTCGCGTTCGATGAAGGAGGAGTCGAGCGAGGAGGAGCCCGTGACGCGAAATGGACTGCGACTGAGCGAGGTGTCCGAAATGGAGGAGCTGAACGAGGAGGAGATCCGCGCTGATGTGGCGGAGAAGCGGCAGTGCGAGGCGCTGATGCTGAATCAGACGGTCGAAACGCAGCGGCTGTACGAAGTGCTGATTCAGAACACGAGTCTTCCGTCGCTGAAGCAGCGCCAGGATGCCTCGTTCATGAGAGACTGCTACTGCTGCTTCGCGTACTGCTGCCACCACCTCTCTCTCGTGCCGCTGTTTGACTGTGCGCTGTTCCTCAACTCTAGAGTGTGGGACTACACGGAATTCCTCTCCACCACCACACGGAGTTGTCCTACAATGCTCCGACTGCTGTGGCGTTCGTCCGTCATGAGTCTGCTGTCCCACCACGCCTCCACCGAGCTGGTCGCGTACTGCGCGCTCCACGTCACCAGCATGTTCAGTCTCGTCGACGCCAACAAGCCCAACGCCTCCATGTCCATCGAGAACGACGACTGCGGCGCCTCCACGCTGCCGCTCTCCGTCCACATGCTGTACGCGCTGCCACGCTCCAACGCGTCCGTAAGGAATGGCACACGCCCTCAGTCGTAGCAGCAGGTGTGTCGTTCGCTGTCATCGCTGCTTCTCTCCTCGCTCTCTCCCTCGCATCTGAACGCGCTGCTCGTGTCACAGTTCCAGAAGGGCGTTTCGAGAATGCGTATCGGAGATCGCTTTCACAAGACGCTACAGCTCCTGACGAACAAGACCCCGATTTCGGTGATCATCACCTGTCTCAAATCCACTCCATTTCTGGAATCCAGATCGAACCGTCCCTTCTTCGAGAGCGTGTCTGCCATGCCGATGGTGCACCCACTCTTCACGTCGCGTCTGCGCCAGCAGCACCAGCAGTGCTTGTCGCTCCTCACCTCCCTCGTGTACGAGCGCATCATGAACGGCGACGGCAACACGGAGTTGTTTCTTCTCGTGAGTTCTCTTGTGCTTTCTGACGCGTAGTACCTCCAAAATATCGAGTATTTCTGGAACGAGGAGGACTTGGCGGTGTTTTTGCAGCTGGACCTGTTCCGCTCGCTCAAAACGCTGTTCCACCACCTGATTCTGCGCGAAGCCTCTCTGCCGCTGGTGCACGTCACCATCCTTCAAATGGAGCGACTCACGCAACTGCTGTTCGATTACTGCAAGAAGGGAGAAATGGGCTCTTCCGCGGAACCCTCGGGGAGTTTCAGCCGCTTCTCGTCGTCGTTGGATTCTTACGAGACCGCGGCTTCGTTCCTTCCCGCCGTGCGACCGCTGATCGACTCCCTCATGACGTTCTTCTTCAGCACGCTGGAGCTGCTGTCGTCCTCTGCCTACCTCGGCTTCATCACAGCGGATGTGGTGAAGCACACGGTGCACGCGCTGCAACTGCTGCTCCCCTTCGGAGAGTGCGTGGTCAGCGAGTGGGGGCGCGTGCTGATGCAGTGCAGCAACGCCAGCAACGAACAGGCGCAGATCGAGATTCTGAAGGCGGTGCAGGTGTTGATCGGGATGATCACGAGCGAGCGCGACCACGACTACTGCGTCATCGCCGACGAGGTGGTTCACATTCTGATCAACAGCTACACCGCGTCGTCCTCGCTGTCGTTGTGGTTCCAGCGCCAGGAGGAGTCGATCGTGCTCATTCGCTCCATGCTGCAGCAGCCCTCGTTCCGCACCTACCTCCACTCGCACATCCACACCCTCCTTTCCTCCTCCTCCACCGTGCATCGGCTGGCGGGCGTCGCGATCTGCGGAGGCGAGATGATCGGGCTGTACGAGGGGTGTCGGGGGGTGTATCTGCCGCGCGGGTGCGAGATGAACGAGAAGAACTGCGGGAACGACTTCTACGCGGAGAAGAAGATGTGCGTGGTGTCGGAGATCGTGGTGGAGCGAGACGTGGTTCGCGTCGTGATCGACGGCGAGCAGGAGGAGAAGGAGGTGCCCTTCACGTCGGTGGACCACGTGTCCCCGCTCCCCGTGTCGCTGTCGATGCTCTCTCCAGCCATCGTCGATACGCTCGTCTCCATGTTCCTCTCCCTCCAGGAAAGTGCGTACGGCTCTGTGCTCTGCTCTCACGATTAGACCGGACTGCGACGACATCGACGCCGCCAAGCTCAAGTCCTCGCTGCTGAAGGTGCTGGTGGAGCTGACCTCGCAGATGACGTCGCTGACCCTCGTCGAGTCCAAGGCGTTCGTCGACGCGCTGTTCCAACTGAGTCGCATCACAACCAACACGCCGGGGATTTCCGTCGTGCCCGAGATCATTCACGTCTCCTACTCCACTCTCTTCCAGCAGTAGGGTGTGATGCTGTGGTGGGAGTGTAGGTACACCCAGTGCGCGACGCCCTCGTCTTCCTCGTCGTCGTCGTCCGTACTGCCGCTGCTCGAGGAGTGGGAGGTGAGCGAGGACGGGAGCGCGTGGACGCTCCTGAGCAAGGAGAACAGTCGCGTGGTGAGCGAGTTGATGAAGTGCGAAATCGGGACTTGTTTCGTCAAGCTGATGAACAACGAGAAGTTCTTGCTGGACACCACACAGCGTCTTCTCTCGAGCGTTCACAACGGGTGGTTTTCTTCTTTGAGCGTGACGCGTAGCTCCTGCTTCCGCATCCGGCCGTCGCAGTCTTCCTACTCCTCCGTGTTCGCCTCGCTGCTCGCCATGGGGTTCACGGAACAGCTGATCACTCTCGCGATCGAGGCGGAGGGCGAGGACATCCAGCGGTGCATTGCCTTCCTGCTCTCGCTCCAGCGCCAGTCCGCCTCGCTCACGCACTCCTCCTCTTCGGATGGCGCGAGCTGTCGCGATGTTGATCTCGCAGTGACGGATTTGGTGTGCGATGAAACGCTTCCCGATGTCACAGAGAACAGTGCGCTGCGCGTGCATTGCTGCTCGGACGAGGTGTTGGTGGAGCAGACGAAGAAGTACTTCGGGAGCAGCGGGATTCGGGAGGTTCTTGAGGGCAGGGATATGCGTTATTTGTGGAATGGCGCATTTCGGCGGGATTTCTTGGTGCACCAATCCACTCGTGCGATTCACATCCTTGTCTCATTCACAGAATCGAGTCCAACTGCCTTCCCGTGGAACCAGCGCGTCGTAACGAACCGTGGTGGATTCCGTAGTGAAGTGAGGTGTAGTGACGAAGGTAAGTGTCGTGCTTGCCCGTCTGCTGCTGTGCACCGTGCTGTTCCGTGGAGGAGGAGTGGATTCACTGGCAGATGCGGAGGCGGAGGCGCTGTGGAAGATCGGGAAGGTGGTGATGCTTCAGGAGGAAGAGGAGAGAGTGAGGAGTCTGTTTCTGGAGTGGGTGTGTGGAGAGCTGCTGAGAGGCGGGGCTCATCCGCTGCGTGCGGCGATGATGCGAGACCAGTCCCAGTGTGTGCTTCTCATGAAGAACGGCGAGTACAACGAGTGCTTGCGACGCATTCGCAGTGTGGAGTGGAACACGGATGCGAACATTTGTGCTTCCCCTCAGCTGCGTTGTCTTCTGTTCGCTACGGATGTGGTTGTCAGTGTGGTTGAGAATAGGAACGTCAACTCAAATGCGAATAACAATGCATTTGAAAACGTCACCAACACAAATCACCCCCTCACTTCATGGAACGCCACCACCACCGACTACTTCCAGTGGATCACGCTTCTCTGGTGCCAACTCGCTGGCTCTCCATCGATCATCGCGCGCACCGTCGCCTTCCACCAACTCGACCGACTCCTCGCTCTCCTACGGCCGACAGAGGTGACGCTGCGCTCGTGGTTCGTGTCGCAAGTGCGCTGTTTCACGCAGCTGTCCTCCATTCTCCCCCAGATCACTGCGGAGGCAGAGCTGTGGCCCGTGATCTCCGACCCGCTGCAATACCAGCTCGCTCTCACCACCTCCGTTTCCTTCGTTCAGAACTCCTTCCATGATACTCCCGATGAAACGCCTCGCCCGATGGGTTTCCACTTCCCGCCGTCGAGCTCGCTGCTCCTGACGCTGAAGCAGGTGTCGCCACCCTACTCGCTCGAGTTCTGGGTGAAACTCCCGTCCCTGTCGAACACGATCCTCTTCAACAGCGCGTCCCAAGTCATTCGGTTGGAGGTGGAGAAGGACAGAAGTTGCATCGTCGTGAGCAACGACAAGGAAACGATCCGATTGGACGCACCACTCACTCCGTGCGTCTGGCACCACCTCCTGCTCGCCTGCGACGCCATCACGATGGTTGCGTTTCTTCCTCTCTCTCATGAATAGGAGTTTCATCTCTTCGTCGATGGCGTGGAGAGCGCTTCGCAGTTCTTCGCCTCACCGCTTCTCGTTGATCAAATCGGAGACTGCACAAACACTGCCGATTTCTGGATGACCGAGATCCGCTGCTGGAATTGCTGTCGCGTGGCGTCTCTGATCCCTCGTCACGCCTCCACCACTCTCCACCTCCCGCTGACGGAAAAGCTTCTGCTTCTGTACTTGCCGTGTTGGACGCCACGCGACGAGGCCTTCCTGCCGGTCGATCCCATTAACCGCGGTTCTACCCTCATCTCCATCGGCGTGTCTGCTGAGCCGCTCGAATCGCCTCCCGTGCAACAGCGTGCGTCATGTTCGCTTCCACTCATCAGCTGCCAGCGTGGCGTTCTGCGCTTCGAGGCGCACCCCGAGGTAGGAGGGAAATGGAACGAGAAGTGGCAGACGAGCTGCTGGCTGGCGCTGTACGGTGATTACCATGACTACCATGGCGAAATGGAACTGGCCGACGAAACGACGAGCTTCGAGTTGGAGGGAAAGGAAGAGAACGGAATGATCTGCATGACGGTTACGGAGATTCACACGGTTTTCGTTTCTCTCTCTGCTCACGGAATAGTGCTCATCGCTCCTCCCCGATTGGCTGAACGACTTCTGTCTCGTGCTGAAACGCTCGGACTTCTCCTTCTCCTTCACCTCCACCGTCACCACGCACTCGCCCGCGTTCTCTCCCCCCACGTCCCTCTGCTTCCACAGCGCTCTCCACTCCCCGATCCTCTCCGTGCTCTCGTCCTCGCTCATCGCGAACCAGGCCGACATCAAGCAGTGGGGTCTGGCGATCGCGGCGCTGCGTCCCGAAGACGCGGAGTGCGCCAAGCCGCGGGGCCTGACCACCGGCGTGTGGTGCTGGGACGTCTTCATCAAGCAGTGCACGACGCAGTACATGGGCGTGGGCGTGGCGACGCTGGGCACGAAGCTGACCTCCTACCTCGGTCGCGACTTCACGGGCTGGTCCTTCCAACCGACGGGAGAGAAGTGGACGGCGAACATCGGGAGTCCGTACGGACCGGTGCGCCCGTCCTTTGAGCAGAGCGACGTGCTGAGCGTGGAGGTGGACATGAACAGGGGCGCCATCGCCTTCTACAAGAACCACCACTACCTGGGCGTCGCCTTCTCCGGTCTGAAGAGCAATCCCGTCGTGTCCCAATTCGGGGTGTTTCCTGCCGTCACCTGCTACCGCACAGGCGACCAGATGCAGCTGCTGGGTCTGCGCAACGGCGAGGTGGAGGACACCTTCGACGACGACCGACTGTCCTGGCTGCAGCGCTGGGAGAAGGGAACGCGCCACGGCTACGGCGTGATTCGCATGCGGGATGGAAGCAAGCAGCACTGTATGTGGAAGCAGGGCGTGCGGGAGCCGTTGACGGTGGTGGAGCAGGAGGGAAGTCTCACGGTAAAGTGGCTGTCGTCGCACGGCTTCGTGCGCGCCTCCGCCAACCAGATTCGGGAGTTCTTCGGGAAGGATCGTGTGCTGAGTGCCGAAGAGTGTCTGAATCTCCTCCAGAATACGGAAATGGCTCCGATTTGCGCCGTTCCGTCAGCAAGTCACACGTACTCGATCGCTGGCGAGGGCTCTCTCACGCCCTCGTCTCTCTTCACACTGTCGCCCGTGCACTGCGCGGCGGGCATCGCGCTTTCCTCGGATCTGATGACAGCGACGTGCAAAACCAACAACCGATGCATGGTGCTGGGGTCACAGTGTTTCACGGAGGGCAAGCACTACTGGGAGGTGGTGGTGAACGACTGCGACTACGGCACGGTGTTCATCGGCGTGGCGGCGCGCCTGGCGGGCAGCAGCCATCAGTGCTGGAGAGACTACGGGTACGTGAACAACCGGACGTTCCAGGACCACGCGAGCGAGTGCTACTACGGCGTGCAGTACTGCAAGGGCGACACCATCGGCGTGTTGCTGGACATGGACGTGGGGGAGCTGAGCTTCCTGAAGATCGGGAAGGAGTTCTACTACTCCCACCACAACGTGCTGAAGCTGGGCGTGGCGGGACATCGCATGCGGCGCTCGGACCACCTGCTGCACGTCCCGCTGTATCCCTCCTTCGGCTTCAAGCGAGCCGGTGACTCCATCACGGTGTGTCCCGTGGGGGTGGAAGAGAAGGGCGGCGAGCGAAGCTGGCTGGACCAGTTCTTGTTCATGCAAACCGCACTGAAGACGGTGGAGTGTGGCGATCCCGAGATCATGCCCCCTGCAATGAGGAGCCAGATTCTGTGTCGATTTGAGGAACTGTACAAACGGGACCGAATTCGCGTACGAGCGCGTGAGCGAATCGGAGTGGTTCTCGACGTGTCGCGAGAGGCGTTTCAAGCAATTCTTCCGAGAAAGCGAGTCGATTTCGGTCAGATCGTGAGTGACGGAATGGGCTGGAAAATGGTCATCGGAACGCGATTCGACCAGCTTTGGTACATGACGGAAAACGGGGACGATTTCTGGCACTTCTCGCACCAGGAGATACAGTCGATTCGCGACAAGGAGGGCGAGGAGGAGGAGGAAAGAACGGAGTTGGCGGGAAACATGGATTGGTCGGTTGTCTTCGACTTGTCGCGCCTGCAGAGACTAAAGGAGAGGGCGTTGGAGTACTGCGACGAGAAGAGCGTGCCCTTCTGGTGTTTGTCACTGCGCTCGCAGGCTCGCATTCACTGCGAGGGGTTCAACGAGGTGGAGAAGGGCGTGGCGCTCTGTTTCCTCCAGCTGCTGAACGAGGCGGGTTTGGTCGCCATTCCCTTCGTGCCTCCCGTCCGCGACGCTCCCATCGATGTGTCATCTCTTCGGGAATACGTGCGTCTTCCTGCAGCAGCTTCTCTGTCGCTGCCGAATCGTTCTTTACCTTCTCTGTCACTGCCGAATCGTTCTTTACCTTCTCTGTCACTGCCGACTCTTTCTGTTCCTCTCTGCGAGCCCGTGCGTCCTTCAACGCTGTTCCACCGACACAAGTCTCTCTTCTTGTTCTGCGTCAAGAAGCGGCTGTTCAACGCCACCAACGACCTCCTCTCCTTCCTTTCCTCCTCCGCGGACGTGATGGAGCGTCCATTCTCCATTCCAGAAATCAAGGTGAATCGCGTCATGGCGCAGCGAGCGCGCTTTGCCAGCCGTTCCCAAGAGGAGCGGATTCAGCGCTCCGTGTTCGTGCAGCTCGTGAAGGGCCTCGAGTTGCTGCCGCTCTCCCACTTCCGGCGCGATTTCTGCCACGCGGAAGACGCAGGGCAAAAGCGGAGTTTCTTTGTTCGGTTGATCGGCGAGGGGGTATATGACTCGGGAGGTCCCTATCGCGAGGTCATCGGGACAGCGGCGGCGACAGAGCCACTGAGTGTTCTCGGGGTCGCCAAGCTGACGGCGAACTGCGAGAACGGGCTGGAAGGAGACGAGGAGTACGAACTCGCCGATTTCCACAACGACAGAAATCGGGCCGAATTCTACCGCTACCAGTTCTACTGGGGCATGGTGATGGGTCTGGCGCTCCGCGGTTCGATTCCCCTTCCGCTGCCCTTTTCTTCGCTGGTGATGAAACAGCTGTGCAGCGAGCGAGTGGACGTGGAGGACCTGATGGACTGCGAGTCGGCGTTCCTCAACCTCTGTCGGAAGTGGGACGAGGTGGTGGCGGCGTTCGGGAGCATTCGTGAGGTGATTCGCGTTCTCCCTGTGAGCGAGGAGAAGAAGGAAGCGCTGCTGCGGAAGGTGTCCGTGGAGAGTCGTGCGGCGTGGTGCTTGGACATGATGATCACCATCATCGAGGAGAAGCGAGAGAATGCGCGACGACTGCTCTGTGGACTGCATTCCGTGATCCCCGCTGAAACGCTCTCCCTCTTTTCGGAGAGAGAGATGCGCCTGCTGCTGTGTGGCTCGGAGCAGATCGAGGTGAGTGACTTGAAGCACATCGTGGAGTACACGGAGGGCGTGGACGAGAGTCACCCCACCATCCAGCGGTTCTGGAGAGTGATGCAGGAGCTGACGGTGAAGGAGCGGGCAGGCGTGTTGCAGTTCGTCTGCGCTCGAAGTCGACTGCCCGTTCCTCCGTCGCAGCCCATTTCCTTCAAGATCGTGCTCACGAATCTGGGGGACGATGCGCTGCCGCAGAGTCAGACGTGCTTTTCTATACTGAAGCTGCCCAACTACAGCAGCGACGCGATCATGAAGAAACGACTGCTGTACGCGATCGGTAATGCGACCACGATGGAACTGGATGTGCAGCTCCACGACGCAGAAGGATGGGAATAGTGTGTTGTTTCGCCTGTTTGTTTCGGTTCAGTCGTTGCAAACACTCAATTCTTCCTTTGCCATGCACTTTTGGTTCTTCCTCCTTCTTTTGCTAGCGACAGTGTATTGCTCTGTATTGGGTGCCGTTTCGCGTTTCCAGTAGAGCATTAAACTGTCCATCGAAGACAACGGAAACGCCTTCTCCAGCCGAGTGGAGTCCCCTTGGTATTGCTCGAAGCACCAGTTCGGGGAGTATCTCGTGTCGCTTATCCGAGGTACTGTCTACAAGAACTCCATATTCTGCAACACTCCCTTCCCTCAGGAGGGCGTTCAATTCCAGAACGTGTTGTTGGAAGAAGTGTCTGACGTGGATCGTGTGTGCCTATTCCCTCACTTCATGGGTAGAAAGGAAGACGAACTATATTGTTCGCATTCCGAACGCCAATTCCACGAGCACGCTTCTCGAGTCGTGGGATGGGTCGGGGGGCGTTGCGTTCTACTGTTTGTCCACGGAAGAAGCGCCCTGTCCTTCTGGATTCCGTGTCATTCAAGTGGAATTGGTGGAAGGAAGTGATGCCTAGAGCATGAAGGAGATTTCCCTCCACACGCAAAGCGTTGTGTACCGTCCCCTTGTAAACCAGGTGGAAGAGAAGAGAGGGGGTGATGTGTAGAGTCCTTTAACTATGCACGATGTGGAGCAGTATCTGGAGAATCACAAACGCCGAACGTTGCGCGTTGCGGTGGCAAAGGTCCCCAGTATCGACTTGGCTGAGAAGGAAGTCATCTACCTGTTAGGAGGTTCCCTGTGTATTATATTCCTTTTCTGCTGCCGTTTCTGTGCTCATAAGCGTCAGCACACAAAGCAACTGTAGATGGGTTTGTAGCAAACACTCTCAGGCTATTTCTTCTTTTTCTTGTGATCAGCGTCAACGAACCCGCACTTCTCCAGGACGTTGCGCGTCGCATTGTTGATGTGCTTGAAGCGATCTTCCCCGTCACTCCATTCAACTGTTCCTACCCGGACCGAGGAGAATCCCTCCCCACCATCGCGACACCACGACAATCACGTTCTTCACATCCATCATGTTCAACTACCCATCATCCCCCAAATCATAAATCACAAGATGTAGCATGCGACTGCCGGCAGCACTCTCTCCGTCATCGTCGTTGTCCTGGATCCACACGCCACGCTGCTCGTCGTAGATGCGGTAGGCGTACATGTTGTGAGTGGCTCTACAGTCAAAGGAGTAGCATTACTGCATACTTCTGTATCTTGTTATTGCTGTGTAGGTACTGGAGAACCAGCTTCACCTCCTCCTCGCTGTGGACCTCCGCGCAATGCGCTTGGAAGGTGCTCTTTCTGTCCGTGAACGCATCGTCCGTGAACACGGTGGGCTACACATCACTTCTGTTAGGAAGAGGAACGCAGTGAGGCGGTTTCACGAAGGGACAGGATGTGGCGCCTTCTTTGAATTCCTTCTCTGGAAGAGGCACTGGAGCCGTCTTTCCGTGACGTTCCTCTTCTTCGTGTTCAGGCTCCTCCACCGGTCTTGGTTGCGAGGGCGTGTTCAGAGGAGACGGATGGACGTTCTCGCGCAGCCACTCCACCCAGTTGTAGACGCAGACGCATCCGGGATTCTCCGAATACAGCTCCATCTGCGAGATAAGTCAATGCGCGAGGGACTACCAGTTTCTCTTCGATTTCTTCAATCTCCTTCTCCGACAGCCACTCTGCATACACGGAGAACTTGGGATAGCACGTAGAGGGATAGTCTTTGTGGTAGTGGACAGTCAGCAGCAATTCCGACCTTCCTATGTCATTTGGAATCGTGATCACGAACGAATTTGGTGGTTTCCTACGCCAATGAGCCGAAAGCCCATCCGTCCCCTACAGCGAGAAACAGTCAGCGTAAATCGCCTCCAGGACGCATATCTCGTCCTTCTGCTGCTGGTCGTTGTCGTCCTCCATCCGCCAGTCGATTAGTGCCAACAAACACGCCAAATAAACCTAAAGGGAGTATTCTCTTCCGCATAGTACAGACCCATCTTGCTGAAGCCGCTCCTGGGGGTCAAAAACAGGAAATCGCACTTCCCCAGCAACATCTGATCCAAAACTGCCTTCAGCACGGATTCCTCTGTGTACTTGGTAGCCCGCACGCCTCCCACGTGGGAGCGCTTGAACTGCTTCGTGGTCACAACCATTCCGGGGAACTTCTTCCTCATGATGATTTCCTCCTGCGAAGAGTCGGTGGACAGGAATATCTTCACGGAACTGTTCCCTCTCCTGCGGTATCGCGCGATCAGCTCCTTCAGCTTCGTCATGAGATTGTCCACGTCGCTCTGGTCCAGAAACCGTCGCGAGTCGACCCAGTCGCTCTTGCCCTGTCCCATGCGAATATGCACCCCAATGCGAATACCGTCCCCGAGCAGTCGCTCGTACCGCCTCACGAGCGCTGTCACCTCCTCCGAGGGCTGGAAGAGCGTCTTCACGCACCGCCCGTAGTACGCGTCGACGCGGCGATAGAGCTGTTTCTGGTCGTGAATGCTCTTGTCGAAGACGCTGCGCAGAATGCCCGTCTTGACGAGGAGGTCGTTGTTCCTGCCGCTGCGGAAGAACCGGTCGGCCATCACGTGGAGCGTGTTCAGCTGGATGGGTCCGCGCACCTTCCGCACTCGCTCCAGCTTCGACAGGTAGTCCGGTCTCTCCTCTCCCGTGATGACCAGCGAGTACGCCGTCTGGAAGGAGGGCGGCGCGTACTGCCGCGCGACCTCTACAGTTCAGCGGAGGGCGAGGGACTACTCAGCTCCTGCGCGGAGAGGTTGAGGTGCATGTGCGGGAGTCCGAAGTCGAAGAGGTCGTCGGTGATGATGTTCGAGGTGACTATTCATGACGAGAGAGGAGAAAGCCCACAGCGAACGGCGCGCTTGGTGTAGAAGCCAATGAAGAGCGCGTCGCAGATGCCGATGAGCTGTCCCGAGATGCCCGTGGTGCCGCGCTTCACGTAGGTGATGGTGTTGGAGGTGTTCCAGAATCTGGGGGTGAGGGAGAGGAGAGAGAGGGACGTTTCTTGGAGGCTGCGGAAGGATTGGATGTGGTCCTCCCACTTGGAGTACCGACCGAAGACGTTCTTGTTGAGAGGAATGATGCGTTTGCGGTGGTGAGGGGGTGTGATTGGGGATGAGGGTGATGAGTTGGGTGTTGAGTTTGAGTCGGAGTCTGAGTCGGAGTTTGAGTCGGAGTCTGAGTCGGAGTTTGAGTCGGAGTCTGAGTCGGGTGTTGAATCAGAATCAGAATCAGAATCAGAATCAGAATCAGAGTCTGACACTCCCTCCTCTCCATTCACCATAGCATCCTCCTCCGAAACCGAATCCACCTCATCTGAAGGCAGTTCGGAAGGAGACAAATTGGAAAGAGATGAATCAGAAGGAGTCAACTCGGTTGAAGGGAAAGAATCCTCAGTAGGAACAGAAAAGGGAGACATCACCGTACCAACTCCTCTCGTAGGGTGCATGTCAGTAATATGAGAATGGGACACTGTAGAATTGAAAAGTTGGGACTCTAAAGCCGCAGATGGCTCAGAAACGTTTGTCTCCTCAACACCACCTACCCCTCACATCATAACCACACATGCTACCCGATAATACCTCGCTAATGGAAGACGAAGGCGACACAGCAGAAATCGAGTTCAAGAGGGTACGATTCGCGTAAATCCCCTTCAGCGAACTTATGTGCTCCTCCTCATAACTACCTACCCCTCAAAAGCGAAAACGCAGAACCAACGCAACAATCGCGGAAGCGCACAGAAGGACACGAAATGGAACACAATCGCATACACAAGCCAAGTGCTGTACAGAAAGAATGCACGCATTCCTGTGTATGGGAAGAATGCCGTTTTCCAGCGAAAACCCTCTCACTTTCGGCTTCTCCTTGCCTGGGTGTGCAGTCCCTTCCATCCATTTTGTGTTGATAGGGTAACTGGATGATTCGGATCGCTCGCTATCGAAGCATCTTATCGACTTCGTTTTTCACGCGTTTCACGAAGCCATTCGTTGCAACGCTATCTGAGTATGCCGTTAGCATGACCAGACTCACCGCTAGATTCGTGGGCAAGTTTGGACCGAATACGCAGACCATTATCGACAACTACTATGACGTCCCTATTGAGAATTGCCGTACGTTCAGCATCATTGCGCACATCGACCACGGAAAGAGCACCCTAGCCGATGCGATCATGAAGTACGCGGGCAACATTCCGAAGGATGCGCAGGCGCAGTTTCTGGACAATCTGGAGGTGGAGCGCGAGAGAGGCATCACCGTGAAGGCGCAAACGGCGAGCATGCTCGTGCGCTCGCCGGAGGACCACGAAAACTACCTCCTGAATCTGATCGACACGCCGGGTCACGTGGACTTTTCGTACGAGGTGGAGAAGAGTCTTGCCGCCTGCCAGGGCGTCCTCATGCTCGTCGATTCCACGCAGGGAATCCAGGCACAGACGCTGTCGACATATCGCAGTGCGATGAAGCACGTGGGGATCGTAGTGTGTATTCACGCGTAGCACTTGGATGTCATTCCGGTAATAACGAAAATCGACCTTCCTCACGCAGACATCGACAACTGCAAGCAGCAGATCATGGAGGTCATGGGCGTGAAGGAAGACGCCATTCTCTGCTGCTCCGCCAAGAAGAACATCGGCATTGCGGACATCTTCACGCGCATCATGGACGGCATCATCTGGCCGCAGGGCAGTCGCAGCGATCCCTTCCGCGCCCGCATCTGCGACTGCTGGTACGACACCTACAAGGGAATCATCTGCTCCATTCAGGTGGAGGACGGCGTCGTGAAGCGCGGCGACCGCGTCCTCCTGTACCACTCGAACCAGCCGTACGAGGTGATGGAGCTGGGTCTGTTGCTCCCCTTCTCCGTGCCCGTGGGCAAGCTCCACGCGGGCAACGTGGGGTACATCATCCTCGGCTGCCGCGACAACTCCAAGATCTTCCTCGGCGACACGCTCATCCCCGACGTGAACTACGCGCTGAAGAAGCTGCCGAAGCCGCAGCCGCTGCCGCACTTCAAGCCGTCCACGCCCATGGTGTACGCGTCGGTGTACCCGGTGGACCAGTCGTCGTTCGAGGACATGCGGACGGCGCTGGAGAAGCTGCTGCTGAACGACAACAGCGTGACGGTGAGCCAGGAGAACAGCCAGGCGCTGGGCATGGGGTTCCGCTGCGGGTACCTGGGCGTGTTGCACATGAACATCTTCCAGGAGCGACTGTTCCAGGAGTTCGGCATGCCCGTGCTGGTGACGGCGCCGTTCGTGCCGCACAAGGCGGTGCTGAAGCGGACGAAGAAGGAGATCGACGTGAACAAGCCGAGCGAGATGCCGGCGCCGTCGGATCTGGAGTGCATTCTGCAGCCGATGACGAACATCACGATCATGACGCCCAAAGAGTACATCGGTCCGTTGATGAAGCTGTGTCAGGACCGGCGTGGCGTGGAGCGCGTAGCCCTCGAGGCGCGGAGGTGACGTGTAGAACGTGCAGTACTTGGACGACAAGCTGGTGATGCTGGAGTACCACATTCCGTGGGCGGAGATCGTGGTGGACTTTTACGACACGATGAAGAACGTGAGCAGCGGCTACGCCTCCGTGGAGTACGAGGACGCGGGCTGGGAGGAGGACGACGTGGTGAAGGTGGACATTTTGGTGAACGGAAACCCGATCGACGCGCTGTCGTTCGTGTCGAACCGGAAGCGCGTGGAGGACGAGGGTCGCCGCATCCTGCTGCGCCTGAAGGAGACGATCTCGCGCCAGCAGTACGAGGTGATTCTGCAGGCGGCGGTGGGAGCGAAGATCTTCGCGAAGGAGCGCATTCCGCCCTTCCGGAAGGACGTGTTGGTGAAGAGCGGCAAGCTGGTGGGCGGCGGCGACCAGACGCGGAAGCAGAAGCTGCTGGAGGCGCAGAAGCGCGGGAAGAAGAAGCTGCGGACGATCGGGAATGTGGAGATCCCGCAGGAGGCGTTCTTCGCCGTGCTGGACCGGAGCAGTCGGAAGTAGTGGTTGTTCAGTGAGTCATTCAGTGAGTGATGCAATGAGTAATGCAGTGAATTGCTTAGTGAATCGCTTACTGAATCGCTTACTGAACAACTCAACACCCGTATCAAACAAACGCAAGAATTCAACGGTAAGGTATCAAACCTCATCGAAGCTCTCCTTTTATTGTCACCAATTACTTTCTTGTTGTGTTTCTTGATGAGATGAAGGACGAGGAGCAGTGTCATGAGTAGAAGACACATCCATGAACACACCATCGCGATTCGTTGCGCGGAGTACACCTCTGTTAAAACAAGACCCAATCGCTTTCCAGCCAAGCACATCTGTGGGTTACCGAAACACGGAAGGAGTACCTGATCTAAAAGAATGTTCTGAATCCTCTCCAGTTGGACGTCACTCAGCACCACCGTGTTCCCAGAGTTCGCAGAGCGGAGGTTCAACACCGAATCGATCCTTTTCTTCTGATTGTAGGACTCCTGAGCCCAGCGCGTCAGCATCGTCTTGTAGCTCGCTACGGATTCGTCCAGATTGCATCGAGCGCCGATTGATTCACTCATCAGCTGGATGTAATCCAGGGAAGCCATACTGAAGGGCAGTTCATTAGGATTAAGAATGACACTTGCCGCGTGATCCGTGAAGAAGTGGAGATTCTCTGAGATGCCGTTATAGTGTACATGGACCTTAGACCCGTCTATCGCGTGAGCAGCGACACGTGGAGCTACATTGCTGGGACGCGTCCGTGTGGTAGGGCTGGTGCACATCACCAATAAAGTGAACGATGTAGCGCAAATAGAGTCCCTAGCCGTGAAGACGAAAGCAAGGCATCACGAAGTTGGTGAAGCGAGAATAGGAGACACGATTCAGAAACGAGCTCGTCGCCGATATGAGCGAATCCTCATGCTGTAGTGACTAGAGTTCATTCAGCGACGAAGAGAAAACCAGCATCGTTGGCACATCCACGACATGCCATTTCCACGTCTCCTCATAGGCAGGCCGTTTCTTGATCTCATCCGCCCAGCAAGCCTGCACATGAGAATCCGAAGCCCTATCTAACCGCCGAATATGGATCATGTAACCCCTAAACGTAACGAGTTATCGAGAGAGAGTACAAGGCCATCTTTCTCCAGATGAGACAATTCCTTAGTCACAGAACTCTACTCATTACAGCCATCACCATGCACATTCCCGGACACTGCTGGACACTTCGTTTAGCGCAATACGGAGAATAATACCATGACCCACATCTACGGCCTCAGCGCAAGTCGCGTTGTTGTACTATGCCACGCGAATGCAACACCGAAGAGAAAAATGAAAAGCGCCGAGGGACAAACCATTTCTAACAAACAGCCAAGAGTGAAAAGAGCAACTACACATTCAGAATTTCTACGGGTCCGGGAAAGCTGTCCGCGAAAGATGGTTTTGGCACGCGCAGCGTGCCGTTCACCGCGATTCTCTCCTGCAGCCCCTTGGTTCCAAGTCCAGCAAGCTCGTCGGGAAGGTCGACGGGATGGAACTCCGCGTAGGTCAGAGGCGTGAAGATCTGCTCGTAGGACGGCGACATGATGCGATTCGGGGACACGTGCCTCTTCTTCCCCACCCAGACAACGCAAATGAACGCAACGCACAGAATCTCCAGCGCAAACACGCAAAAGCTGATAATGAAGAAGGTCTCCGCAATGAAGAGCTGATCCTCGTAGGCGGTTCCGAAGCACGCGGCGTCCGTCGCGTTGCGGAGATGATGGTCCGAGCAGCCCTTCGTGAGCAGGGAAGACGAAATGACGGGATCCACATTCAATCGAATCTACGATGAACGCGACCCCGAAACCCTACTGAAAGAAAAATGGGGGTGGTGGGGGGAGAGGGGCTGAACAGGAAGGGGGACCACTCGTGAGAGTAGTAGCACCCATACGCTTTGGGATCGACCAGCTCGGAGGTGTCCAGGCTGATGTGACCGAAGTGGTTCTGCACGCGGTAGCAGGCGCGATGGAGGTACAGCGTGATGTTGCACTCCCCATCCCGGTTGCTCCACAGTCCGCCCTTTTGCCTGCACATGTCTTCGCACTCCGTCATCGTCGTGCACTGGAGCGAGAACCTCGTCTCGATGCGGTGATACACGCGGGGGATGCGGTCTGCGAAAAAGGACTCGTTCCGGTCGTTGTGGACGACGAAGGAGTAGGAATCCGACGCAAAGAGAATCGGAGTTCTGAAAAACAGGGACGACGCGAAGATGCATCCGCTCGCGGGATCCTTCGTTCGGTTGCAGCGGTCGCTTACGGGATAGAAGGGACCGTTGCTTTCCTCCTTCATATCCATCACCGTCTCGTTGATTCTAAAGGACACAGATTGGAATTCCTTCCGTTTGGTCATCCACTCCTCCGTTCGCTCATTGTACCTACGTTTCACTCCCCTTTGACACACTTCACTTCTGAATAAGCGACGGGCGATAATTCGGGGACGAGGAAATGATAAAACCCAGCAACAGAAAGACCAAGGGAGTAAGGAAAAGCAAAAAGATGAGGCTCACATACTTCTCGGATAGTTTGCGATAGTTGACTCCGCGCTGAAAAGGACCTTCTCCAGCCATTTCTCTAGGTAGCCGTTGGGAGTTTCACTGATGGAATTGTGTTATCGTGTGTTTTCCTCCGTTCTCTTTCCACGGGAAGGCGGCAGACGGGAGAGAGCGAATAGAGGGAGGAAATGGGACGGTTGGGATTTGTTTGGAATGGGGGTGATTGCGTTTGAGCGGAGAAATCGCTTTGTTAATTTGACCTGAGAGTATTCAATCAGAAACGACGGTGAAACGCGCTGATTCCACTGCTCATTGGAGGAAGGATGCGAGGGACACGTGATTTGGCTCCTTCAAGGGTTCCGAAGAAAGAACTGAGGGAAGAGGGAACGAATCTTCATCGACGATTCGTCAGAAATCGGGTCGTTTTCTGCACAAGAAGGATCAATTCGTACAAAACAATCCAATCATGTCTGTTTCGTAGACCGCGCGTCCTGTCTCGTCATTTATAGGATTCCTATTCTTGTTATTGTGTGTATCGCACTCATCGTGTACATCATCCTTCGTACTGCAAATAAGAATAGCAAGGAAATCAAGTACGTTGCTTTCTGTGCAGATTGACACGGTCAGAGAGGCGCTGAAGCTCCCCAAGATCCAGCTCCCTGCCGTACGATCGGACGTCTTCTCGATGGGCAAGGTTCGCCAGGAATACCAAGCCGTAAGGAAGTGGTATATCGAGCAGAACAAGAAGATGAGCGTAATCGCTTCCGACGCGTCGTTGATCTGCAGGACCACAAGAAGAAGGAAGAGAATATCGTGTCCGACCCGTACTTCGTGCAGAGTGTTTCGTCGATGCAAATGAGCTCCATCTCTCAAATGATGCTGGGCAGGAAGCACGCGTGCTACAAGTCCCTTTCCGGCAGAGAGTTGGCCGTGTGTCAACTCATGGAGTACTACAGCATTCTGTTTGTCGCTCGCTCTCTGCTCCAATCTAGGGATGTGTCGCGCGACCAGATCTCCTCCCTCTTTGCAAAGACGGAGCACATGTTCATCCCGAAGGACGCGTGCATTGTCGAAGCGAATCAGCCAGACGTCTTGTTCTTGCATCGTTCACTCCTCACGAATAGAGCGCTGGTGTCGTCAGGACAGGTCCTCATCCAGGAAGAGGGCAAGGAGGACATCGTGTGGGAAACGCAGTCCTTCTCCTCGTACTTGACGTCGTGGGAGTTTCTGCTCTTCCTCGTGAATCCGGAGCACACATCTGTACGCGCACTCCTCCTCCCTGAGCCGTAGAGGATCACGGTGCGTGCGCTCACGCCGTGCGAGTTCTGCGTCTTTCAGGTGAAGAAGAGCCTGAGTCAGACGGACCACGACGTGGTGGCGCGTCTGGTGGAGAAGGAGGTGGGTCGTCTGCAGCGCCTCATGACCTGCCCCGCCATCGTGTACGCGATGTGAAGGGCCTCAACCGTAGCGAGCTGAACAGGTGTCTCGAGGTGAAGACGGAGAAGGAGTGCTACCGCATCGATACGCTCTATCCCCTCCTGCAGGAGTGCATCGCGGACGAGGAGATGAGCGGAGTGGAGATGCGCCAGAGCGTGGAGGAGATTGTTCACGGCGAGGGCGACGAGGTCCTGGTACTGAAGAAGAACCATCTCGTCGCGCTGCCTCCCTACACCATGTTCTCGCGCGTCCTCCTCCTGACGCGTAGAGTGGTGATTCTCCGCGGCAAGATCGTGTCCCCCGAGGGAGAGATCTCCGTCATCGTAGCACTGTGTGCCGCTCGTCAGGACTAGTACGACAAGGGCAGCATCCTTCCAGAGTCCGGCGGCTCTTCCTTCTACGTCATGTCCGACGAGGTGTCCCTGCTGTTCGTTCCGTACAACGGGGACCTGGGCTGCATGAGCGTGTCGTGCCTGGAGTTCATCATGCGCTACTTCATCCGGCAAGTCACGAAGAACGTCGGCTTCGTCGACCGACGCGTGCACTGGCTGGAGCGAGAGCGCGGCGACTGCGTCGTCGCCGAGACGGACGTGGTCGAGAACACGTGGGCTGTGCGAGTCCTCCTCAACCCTAGCATCATCATCGTGTCGGGACGCGTGCGCTCCACGCGGTCCTCCTCGGCGACGAAGGAGGTGCGCTACAAGCTGCACTACCGCCTGAGCTACGACAGTCGCCACGTGTTCAGCGAGAAGGAGAAGGAGGAGATGGCGCGGCGCATGAAGGAGAAGGGCGCGGAGGAGCGCATCTCGGGGCAGAGCGCGGACGAGGTGGTGATCAGCGTACACGTCCAGCGAGCGAGTGACCGTTAGGAGTACGGGAACAGTACGACGCTCTTCATCAACCACTGCCTCAACAGCGAGAAGGCGACGGTGAACCTGTACTGCAGTGCGTCGTGGTGCGCGGGCGTGACGCGTAGCGAGAAGGACGGAGATGCTGCTGATTCCGAGCGGCGTGCTGGTGCGCCTGATCCAGTCGCGTCCCGTCCCCCTGTTCAACTACATCAACAACCACACCATCGTGAGGGCAGAGTGGCGCGCTCATGCGTAGGACCTGAACGTGAAGCAGAAGCGGCAGATATCCTTGGAGCGGTCGGCGCAGCGCCTTAACGCCACTTGCAGAACATCGCGACGATTGCGGCGACGCAGAACTCGTCCTCCCTCGCCTGCTTCTCGCGCCTCCTCTACTCTGCGCTGAACGCCATCCAGCCCGCGAACTACGTGACATCGGCGGACCGGAAGCGCGCGAGCCACCTCGCCTTCCAGGAGGGCGCGCGCCGCACGGTCATCGTGGGCGACGGCACGGTCAAGGGGTGGAACCAGCAGCAGCTGGACATCGTGGGATAGTCTTGAAGTGTTGAGGGTAGAGCGATCTGGTGCTGCTGGTGGTGAACGTGTGCGACTCGCCGCTGTCCCAGGGGGACTATGCGCTGCTGCGGGACATGATGATGGGCATTCGTCGCGAGATCGTGTTCCTGCGCGAGGCCGAGGACGCTGTGGACGACGACGAGTACGAGCAGAAGCTGGCGGAGTGGAGGCAGATTCTGTAGCCACGCCTCGTCTCCCTCACTCCCTAGCGTGTCGCTGGCGCCGCAGAAGGTCTACCACGTGACGCTGTACCGCGACTCCCCGCTGCGCGACCTGACGAACAACAAGTCCGACATTCGCCGTCTCGCGCGCTACCTCACGAACACGAGCATCGGCGTCGTCATGAGCGGCGGCGGCGCGCGCGGGTACGCACATGTGGGCGTGCTGCGTGCGATGGACGAGCTGAACATCCCCGTCGATTACGTCGGCGGAACGAGCATGGGCGCGATGGTGGGCGGCGCGGCGTGCTGCACGCGCGGCGACTACGTACTGACGCGCAAGATTGTGAAGGAGTGCGCGCTGTCGCTGGGTTCGCTGCCGAACCAGCTGCTGGACGTGACCCTGCCCGTGCTGAGCTACGTAGGTGTGGCGTGAGGACGTGAGGGGCAGACGAAGGGCAACCTGCTGAACAACGTAACGAAGAAGGCGTTCGGCATGAAGCAGATCGAGAACACGCCCATTCCCTTCTACTGCATTTGCACCGACATCACCAACTGCCGCGTGGCTCTCGCCTGCGTCGCTCACGCCTAGGAGTACGTGGCGCAGAACGGCTCGCTGTGGCGCTTCGTGCGCGGGTCGATGAGTCTGCTGAACCTGTTCCCGCCCATCGGCGACCAGACCGTGCGTGCTCGTCGCGCGTGTCATGCGTAGGCGCCCTACCCGCATATGCTGATGGACGGCGGGTACTGCAACAACGTCCCGTCTGACGTCATGTGCACGCTGTTCCACCCCAACACGGTGATCACCGTCAACGTGGAGGGCTACCCCGACGAGGGCAACGCGCCGGTGTACGACACGCAGTCCGGGTTCTCGCTCTTCATCAAGCAGCTGTTCCCGCGCTTCTTCGGCGAGCAGATCAGCAAGTCGAGCATTCTGCAGAAGCTGGTGTACACGTGGAGCGAGAATCGGAGGACGGAGAATCTGCTGGTGAAGTCGGACGTGGTGATCCGTCCTCCGCTTCGCGACGTGTACCTGGCGGACAACCGCCGGTACGACGAGATTGAGAATCGGGGGTACAATGAGGGAAAGCAGCGATTGATGGAGTGGATTCGCCTGATTCCAAAGGATTCGTAACGGTGTTTCGATGGCGTGAGGCGTAGTGACCTGTACAATGCCCTGTTTGTGACTCCGAAGTATCCCTTCACCGGACGGAGAGAATCCCTTGTACGCTCTTCCTCCTGCCTGTAGTTCTGCCTCGCTTGCTTGTAGTCCTGTTTCTTTCACAAAGAAGGGAGTTTCATTGTGAAGAAAACCCCTCACTCTTAAAAACGAGTAATATGGCTTCAATCATAGATAGCATTAAGGGAGGAATTGTCGTATCGTGTCAGGCTCACGAAGAGGACGGATTGTATGGCCCCGAGAACATGGCGTTGATGGCGAAGGCAGCGGAGCTGGGCGGCGCTGTGGGCATTCGCGCCGACGATCCGAAGCACATTGCGGCCATCCGTCGAACGGTCAAGCTCCCCATTATCGGAATATACAAGGAGGACGTCGAGGGCTACGAGACGCGCATCACGCTAAACATGGACCGTGTGAAGGACATCGTGGAGGCGGGATCGGACATCATCGCGTTGGACGTCACGAATCGTCCTCACCCCTACGGAACGACGGGTATTGAAATGATCAAGCAAATCAAGGAGAAGTACGGGTGTCTCGTCATGGCGGACATTTCCACATTCGAAGAGGGCGTTGCGGCTGCGGAGGCAGGAGCGGATATCGTGGCTACCACGCTTTCCGGATACACGTCGTACTCGCCGCACGTGGAGGGTCCCGATTTCGCGTTGGTGAAGCGTCTCGCCCAAACCGTGAAGGTGCCCGTGATTTGCGAGGGTAGAATCGCCTCTCCCGAGCACGCGCGTCGTCTGCTTCGCATGGGAGCCCATGCGATTGTGGTGGGCAGCATGATCACGCGTCCCATGTGGATAACGAAGCAGTACGCCGAGGCGATGAAGCAGACCGTCCGCTCGATCACGGGAAGCGCCTACGCGCTGGACATCGGCGGAACCAAGATCGCCGCCTCGATCGTGAATGCGAAGGGCGACATGCTCGCCGGGCCTATTCAGTGCGCGTGTCCGCAGGAAAGTCGTGAGAGCGTCATCACGGCGTGTCTGTCGCTGCTGCACCAGCTCCGCGACCAGTCCGCCGCTCAGCCCATCGCCGTGGGCGTCAGCACGGGCGGCACCATCGACCGCGCGGGCAACATCATCTACGCCACCTCCTCGATCCCCGACTGGCAGGGCTGTCCGCTGCGGGAGCGCATCGCGCAGGACATGCAGCTGCCGGTGACTGTGTGCAACGACGGGAACTGCGCCGCCGTGGCGGAGGCGCGTCTGGGCAACGGCGCGTCGTACGAGTCCACGCTGTGCCTCACGGTGGGCACGGGTCTGGGCGGAGGCGTGGTGGTGAGGGACGAGTTGATGTGCGGCAGCGAGCGCATGGCGCAGTGCTTCGGACATATGGTGGTGTGTCGCGAGGGTCGCTGCAAGGGAGAGAACGCGGGCGCGGCGGAGAGCTATATCAGCGGGCATGCGTTGTGCGAGGCGTACAACGAGCGCGTGGAGGTGAAGAGAGAGGAGATTGAGAAGGAAGTGGAGAGAGAGGAGATTGAGAAGGAAGTGGAGAGAGAGGAGATTGAGAAGGAAGTGAAGAGAGCGGAGACGGGCAAGGAGGTGGGAGAACGCGCCGAAGCGGGTGACGCTATTGCCCTCGCATGTGTGAAGGAGATGGGAGAGTGGCTCGGCGTGGCGTTGGCGTCGATGTGCGCGTGTCTCAATCCCGAGGTCGTCTGCATCGGAGGGTCCGTGGCGGAGCTGGGAGAGTTGATTCTCGCTCCTGCGCGTGAAGCGTTCAAGAAGAGCGCATTCGCCACGATTCGGGACACGCCCATCGTGAAGGCGAAGCTCGGAACCAATGCAGGTGTCATTGGAGCCGCTCTGTTAGCCTTGGACCATTGTTAGCGTGTTTGTTAAACAGAGACAAGAATACAACACTAGTCTTTGTTCTGTGGGTTTAAAACCTGGGCGAGCCAGTCGAATCCCTCCTTCAATCCCTTACCCACCTTCGCGTCACTCTCCACAATCGTCCATTGACGATCTCGGATGCTGGACAGATCAAGTGCTTCCGATATCTAGCAGTGAATGCACGCACACGAAACAACTTGACTGCCGTTCATGGCGCCCTTGACATCCTGCTTGTTGGCAAAAACGAGAAGACACACGCCGCGGAGCTCCTCTTCCTACGGATGAAACGGCAACAAGAGGGCAACATTCAGAATGGCCATCAGTTCCGTCTTCGCAATGGGAATACGGTCTGTGTCCGCACTGTCGACAACGTAGACGATGGCATCTGCCTCTCAGTGAAAACGATCACAGATACCTGTATTTGGGTAATAGCACCTCCAGAAGGGGCGAATCGTCGTCTGTCCTCCCAAATCCCACATTTGGAATGTCAGATTGTTGTACTTGATCTACAACGTCACTGCATGCAACTGAGGAAGCACGGTTTCCACATTGAAGCCAATCGTGGGGACGGTGGAAATTGGCTCGTTAAGCTGGAGTCTGTCTATTCCTCAGCAGGGTGCAGAGAATGCAACAGAGAATAGTGGTCTTTCCTGCGTTATCCAGTCCCAGAACCAGGATTCGCTGTTCCTTCGATCCGAAGAGAGAGTCGAGCAAGCTCGAGAAGAATACACCCATGTCCCTGCGTTTCTGAGCAAACACGCGAATGCCGAAAAACGGGAGGATTTTCGGCGAAATCCAAAAGGAGGCAAAAAGAAAGAGAAGGATGATTCGAAGAGCTGCGTTTGCGGGTTCTTGGTATGGGGTGGAGTGCCGAGTTTCACTGCGTAGGTATCCAGGAAAAGCCTCAGTCGTGAAGGAGCGCATTGCGGGTAGAGCGTTGGTTGCGTATGTGATGCGTAGGGTGGTTCAACGAGGTCGCGATGAACGGTGTCGAGAAGGTGAAGGGCGTGATTGTTCCCCATGCGGGATGGACGTTTCACTTCTTGCCGTGTTTCATGTGCAGGTATTCGGGACGTATCGCTGCCGAGTCGTTTGCGCACATGAGGGGCATGGACGTCGAGCGAGTGGTCGTTCTGGGTCCGTGTCATCGTTACTACACCTCACAGTGCATGCTGACGAAGGCGACGCAGATCCAGACTCCAGCGGGCGTTCTTGATGTGGATGTGGAGGCGCAGGAAGAGTTGAATAAGAACGTATTCTCCGTCTCGTGTAGATGATGTGTAGGGACTGTACGGATCCTGCAAAATGCGTGATGAAGAAAATGAGCACAGGTGTTCTTTGGGCAAGGGTTTGTTGACGTCTAGTCTGGAGATTGAGTTGCCTTTCGTGTACGAGCTGTTCGGGAACCGCGTGAAGGTGGTCATGATCATGGTGGGTTGTGTGTCCTCGAAGTTGAAGGAGGCTTATGCGGAGTGGGAGAGCGTGAGCGTTGTGACGTGTAGATCGTTGGTTCCGTACCTGAAGGACCCGAAGACGGTGTTCGTGATTAGCAGCGACTTCTGCCACTGGGGAGAGAACTTCGAGTTCATGCCGTACGACAAGACGAAGGGCGAGATATGGCAGTCGATCCAGGCGATGGACTTGGAGGGCGCGGGGTTCATCGAGAGAAACGACGCGGAGGTGGTGCGTGGGCTGTTCGTGTGACGCGTAGGGCTTCGCGAGCTACATCAATCGGACGGAGAACACGATTTGCGGGCACAACTGCATCGAGATCTACCTGAGGGCGCTGAAGAAGAGCGGGCTGAAGGTGAAGAGCGAGGTGATGCGCTACGGTCAGAGCAACCACGTGAAGGACTTTGACGAAACGAGCGTCAGCTACTGTGCCATGAGAACGACTGTAGAATAGGAGTGTTTGTTGGAAACAGGACAGAGTTGGCTTTTGATTTCCTGTAGCGCGTCCTTGAGACAGTTCACCATGTCTTCGAGCTCCTTGATGTGACTGTCTTTGTCTTCGATGGTGTTGGTGGCTTCGATGAGCAGCGACTTGGTGCTTTGGTAGAGCTCCACGCACTCCTGGTACATCCTCTTCAGCTCCTTGTACTTCTCCTTGACGTTCTGGTAGCCGGGAAGGAGGTGGTCGATTGTGGACTGGAGCTGTTGGTTGGTGGCGAGGAGGTCCTGGCGCTTCTTCTGCTGCTTGGCGAGGTCCGACTCCATTTCTTCACGCTCGATTTGGAGCTGTTGCTTGAGAGAGAGGTTGTCCTTTTGGGTTTGGGAGAAGGAGAGTTGGAGGGTGTGGAGTTGTTGTTCTCTGTCCTCAAGAGATTGTTGGAGGGAGTGGAGTTGTTGTTCTCCTTCATCATACGCGTGCTGGAGGGAGTTGACTTGCTGCTCCTTCTCCTCCACAACCTGCTGAAGCGAATCACATTGTTGCTCTCTCTCCTCCACAGACTGTTGAAGGGAGTTGATTTGCTGATCTCTCTCCTCCACACAACGTCGAAGCGAATCACACTTCTCCTCCTTCTCTTCCACAGACCGTTGAAGGGAACCAACGACCTCCTCTCTCCCATCATAGGCGTGCTGAAGCAAATCCAGCTTCTCTTCCGTCTCCTTCAACTGAGCCAACACTGCCTCCACTTCCTTCTCCTTCCCCTTCAACTCCTCTTGTGCTGATGACAGCTCCTTCTGCAGACTCTCCTTATTCTCACTCAGCCGCTTTTGTGCCTCCTTCTCCTGCTCAATTTCTTTCTTCATTTCCTCCACAATCGCATTCATCGTACTCAGCTGTCTATCCTTCTCCTCGCCCTCCCTCTTCAATCTATCCTTCTCCGTCTTTATCGTTTGAATCTCGTCCTCCTGCGCTGTGAGCTCTACACATGAAGCCCATCACGCAAACACCACTGGCATTCAGTTCACGCAATATGGACTTGAGTTGATTTAGTTCCGCCGTTCTCCTCTCCATGATCTCAGCCGATTCCTCCTTCTCTTGAGTCAGCAAGGATAATCGCCTTTCCATCACTTCGTTCTTTTCTTGCAGCTCATCCACTTTCGATTCCAGCAAATGAGTGCCATTCTCAGAGCCGTGATCATCGCTACCAGCCACCTCTTTCACGTCATCGAGCTCCCTTTTCTCCTCATAATTTAGCTGTGAAAGTGCGGAAGTCTCGCCTACGAGCCGTGAGCAAACGAATCCCCTTCAGTTTCAAATCAAGTGCATACTCACGACTTCGGATACGGGCTGCGAGGCGCTTTCCTCGGGAAGGGGCTGTGATGATGGCGTTGGCTCCACCGACAGAAAGGAGGGAGCGATGTACTCCAGTCCCTTCATAAACATCTCTCTGTCAATTCCTCGGAATCCCCCTCACGAAACAGAAGCAGACTGTTTTCCTGCACTCCGCAGAAACGTTCTTCCGGAACTGGATTTCACGCGATCCCATCATGAGCAACGAAGGAGACAACGGTGATGCGATTCAGAGAGACTCCATAGTCGAGATGCCCCATCTTTGTCATGAGTAGAATAATCAAAGCATATCGGACGACAGTTTGGAACCGGCACAGAATGGGACCCAGGAAGTGATAGAGGAGCCTGATGGAACGAAGCGTTCTCTTGTTGAGGTTGCAGATCGGGTTTCTTGTCGCTTTTATGCGTAATCGGTAGCGAAACAAATATGAAGACGAGAATTCAAATTGTGACAGTGATAATGACAGTATCGATGCGCTCTGTCGCCAACGCGATGAAAACACAAGCACAAGAAGGGAACCACACGTGGAAAACGAGCTGCCGAGATATATGCGACCCACGATGAGTCAGACCATCCGTGAGCAGATCCTTGTGGAAGAGAACCACCGTCGTTCCATGGCGGCATTGCCCCACGCGTATCGTCCGTCTACGGCGCTGACTCTTCCGCCTCTCGAGGAAGCGCCTCATTTCATGCGCGAGACGATGAGCTTCATCTCCCTGGTCTCGTCCACACCAGTGAAGCCCCGTGTGCACCCTAGCCAGATCAAGGAGGTGGATTGGAAGAACAAGCCGCGATACATGCAGGAGACGACGAGCTACAAGAAGTACGTGGAGAAGGAGGAGGAGCGTCGTCACGTGACCCCGAAGGAAATCAAGGAGGTGGACTGGGAGCACAAGCCGCGATACATGCAGGAGACGCAGAGTTTCCGCCAGAAGCTGGAGAAGGAGGAGCAGCGTCGTCACGTGTCTCCGAAGGAGATCAAGGAGGTGGACTGGAAGAACAAGCCGCGGTACATGGAGCCGACGAAGGCGTACAGGCAGTCGATCGCGCCCGTGGAGGAGTACCATCCGCGTCGCGTGAAGCCGTCTCAGATTAAGCCGGTGGATACGGGTCGTCTGCCGCGGTACATGCAGCTTACGAAGGCGACGCAGGCGATGCAAGCAGTGCAAGCAACGCAGGCGATGCAATCAGGGCAGGATGCGAAGCCAGCACAGCAGTCGGCAAGGTCTGTGACAAGACAGCCCACGAACGCAGCTGCCAAGCCACTGCCGAACTTCATGAGGAGCACCAAGAGCTGCCAGTCCTCTCTGGACAACAGACTGAGAGAGGAGGAAGCGAGACGGAAGAAGAAGGAGGAGAGGGACCATCAGCAGGAAGAATTGAAGGCGTTGCAGAATCGGTGGAAGCGCAACCAGGAAACCCTTCAGTCCCTCCGTGAAAAGAAGTAGTGTGATTATGGACTGTTTGTTGCAACAAAGATGGAATTGCTGTTGTTGTTGTTGCTGCTGCTGCGCTTGGAACTCCACCTGCTTCATCTTCTTGATCAGATTCTGGTACGTGCTCACGGGAACGCTCGTTTTGCTCGCCGTTCCGTCCTTTGACTTGGTGAACAGGGAGAGCAGATAGACGCTCGTGTGCAGACCGGAGTACTCTGTCACGTCGATCAGCTCTGTGGGTGAAAGCCAAAACAGAAGACAACTCCCATTGTTCACATCCGTGATGAACTTGCGAATGATGTTTGCGTTCTGCTGCAGCATTTTCTGGATTTCATCCGCGGGAAGGAGATAGCAGTTCTGGCCCGAGGAGAGCTGCATTGGCTTTACGGAGGGCTACGACTCAACTAGAATGACAGCGCTGCACAATATAGGGAGTTAGGATTTGTGTCCGCAACGGCTGCTGGTTCTGTTGCCGAATGTGCTGTGCCGCTTGCTGGATCGTCATGCTTTGCGCGGGTTGTGTGTTGTTTGGAGCTTGCTGTGCGCTTGGTTGTTGCATCGCTTGCTGCGACTGGTAGGCGGAATACGAGTTCATGTTGGGGTTGTAGGTGGCGGAGCTGGATTGGTATCCTGCGTTTGCCGGTGCTTGCTCTGGAGCTACAGGTGAGTGCGATTGTGAAACAAGACCGGTCTGCATTTGTTCTTGCGGATTGAACATGCTACGTGTTATGGTGAGCCAAATCACTCACTGTTTTCTGCTTTGAGAGAAGAACTGTTTGAAAGAGAGCCAGCGTGCGTGTGAAAGAGTGGGGGAGGTGGGGTGAAGCAGCGAAGTGAAGGAGGCGCGCAAGGAGTGAATTGACCATGTGCAAGCGTCAGAAGGAATCACGTGAACACATCAAAACAAGAACGCCACACATACACAAACAAACACACGCACTAGTAAAACACACGAGACCATCTATCATTCTGGGCAAAAACATACCGGTTCCGAGCAACCACCTCATAGGCATCCTCAACCGCCGCAACGACAGAAAGAACGTTGGGGTAAATGTTGAAGGCAGCGTACTTTCTCCGATACAAGAAGAAGGTGCCCTTCTCGTACAGCGCATCGGCCTTCTTCAGGTAGCTCGGTACATAGGTCCTGTTGTAGTTGGTGACGCTGATGTAGTGGACGCGAGAGATGAAGGCGATGTTGGCGAAGCACATCTCGAAGAAGTAGGGCGGATTGCACTCGATCAGCGCCGTTCCGGGCCGCATGAAGAAGACGTTCGCCATCGCGCTCCCGTGACCTCCCAGCAGGATGTCCGTCTCGTAGAACAGCAGCACTTGCCCCGCGTACGACTGCTTGCTCAGCGGCATGATCGTGGTGTTGATTCGCTACGCGTGAGACAGCGGGACCAGCGCAACGTCGGCGAAGCGGTTGTTGATCGCCCGCAGGTAGCGCGGGAGCTTGACCCACTTGCGGTCGACGAAGCGTTCGACGACGCTGAGATGGACCTTCTGCTGCACGACGCCCACCGCCTCCACCTGCGCGTACTTGTAGGAGACGGCGCGCATCCAGTCGTCGGAGAAGAAGCCGGCGAAGATGCCGCCGTCCTTGTTGTACGCCATGCGGTCCATCAGCACCGCCGAGGGGAAGCAGAGGTACTGCGGCGCGCGGTGCTTGCGGAGGAGGCGCAGCACGTCCTCCTCCTTCCACACGCGCACGCCGGCTTCGGGCGGGAAGGAGGCGAGGAGGAGTTGGAGGTACTGCTTGGACCACTCGTACTCGCTGAAGTCGCGGAAGTAGGGCAGGAACAGGTGCTTGAACTACGGTGAATCCGCGAAGCGAAGCCAACCTTGGGGAACTCGCGGGGAGCGAGGAGTTTCAGCAGCAGGAGGTTCACGCCCTCGGCGAAGTGGGTGATGTGCCGCGGTCGGAAGGCCAGCCCGACGTACACGTCCGTGTCGTTGAACCAGTAGGCGTTCTCGGTGGGCGGCGCGCCCTTGTCGAAGCTGAAGTGCCAGCCGTAGCGGAAGACTACGCGTGAAGGGGAGGCGGAAGCAGCACATTGCTTTCCGTAGCGGCGGATGTCGACGCGTCGTCCGTCGAGGAAGTACACGTGGAAGGTCGTCTTCTTCCGCTCGTAGCAGATGTTCGAGCTGCGGATCCATCCCGACATTGCGTCCACGGCGTACTCCACGCGGAACCGCGAGAACTTCCTAGATGTGAGCGAGAGAGGGGAGAGCGACGATTCCCACCGCTTGTCGTAGTACGTGCTCGTCCTACACATCACAGCCACTCTACAAGCGAACGTGTTGCGGTAGTTGGAGAGAACCGCCTCCTGCAAAAGGGAAAAGCGCGATTGCCAGGCGGGATCCGTTTTGTAGGGTCGCGTGCCCCACGCCTCCTCTTCCGGCAATGCGGCAAGCAAGGAGGGGTACGAGTGTCCTGGAACTCGATCTTCACTATGGAGGGCGTAGTAGTCAACGGCTCGCGCATCCACAGTGGGATATAATAGCCCGAGATGGGAGTAGAAGTGGGATTGTCTCCAGAGCGGTTGTGAGGAATCATCCGTTTCGTTTGCGATAGGAAACACGGCGCGTGAATAGCGAGGCGTCGCACGTACTATTTGGAAATGGAAAAGCAGCAATCCTTACGAGGCGCGATAGAGGACACCGGAGGTGTGGTTGTGTCATGCGGGATGGAGGGTATTGTAGTGTCATGCGGGATGGAAGGTATTGTAGTGTCATGCGGAGCGGAGCAAGTTGTTGTATTATGCGGAACGGAGGGTATTGCTGTGTTCCGTTGAATGGGATGCATTGCTGTATTATGCGGAGCGGAGTGTATTACGGAGAGCGTGGGCGTTTCCGTCCTCGGTGCCGGTGTCGGAAGAACGCGCATCTCTCTAGGAATAAGCAAAATCCGCTTGAAATCACGGTGTCTCAGACAGGAGAAGTGAGAAGGAGCGTGCGCTTCTCCGGTTCATCGACGGAGTCCTCCATGTCTTCCGAATGGCCCAGATTCCCCCCGAAAAGGAGAGGAGAACGAGGACGGAGCAAACAAAGAGAAGCGACTCTTTCTTCATGAAAGAAGACTGAAGGGGAATCAACTGTTCCAACAAACAACGCTATTTAAGCAGTTCGGCACACTCGTCCTTCTTCACCGTCAAATCGGAATCATCGAAGTACTCGCCGTCCTCCTCCAGTTCCCGAATCATGGCAATGAGACCCTTTCGCCTCTCCCGAATCTCTTCTGTGTTATTGGGGTTCTGTACGAGTTCCAGCAGCTTGCTCTTGCACTTCTGCTTCAGGTCCTTCAGATTTCTGGCACGGACCACATCGATGTTGTCCAGAGTGTCGTTTCGCACGCGCAGCGACACGTCCGCGGTGGAGTTGTCCTTCTTGTTGGTGATGACGATCGACAGACGCCCCTTGTTGGTCAGATCGGCGCGCAGCGTCATCACGATGGACTCCGCTTTGTCGGGCTCGGCGATGTCGATCTTGGTGCAGCCCAGGTACTCCATCTTTCCGTCGCCGATGTTGGAGTAGAACTCGAACGGCACGCAGCTCATGTAATCCCTGGGCGGGTTCACGTTGCGGTTGGACCGCGTGATGTGCTCTCCGTTGCTGTTTGCCCGGAACGGACGACCCATGTTGAACAGGGAGTTGTAGCCGTTGCCCACCGAGTAGTAGATGTTGGCGGGAATCTTCATCATGGCGTCCATGGGGTCGGGATCGTTGACGCTGGACTTGTTGCTGTCGGAGAGAGGGTTGAGCTGCTCAATGAGCGACTCTCCCTCCATGATGGCGTTGGCTTCGATGGCGGCGCCGGCAGCCACGGCCTCGTCGATGTTCACCTTGGTGGTGTCGATGGACCGCTTGAAGCGCTCCTCCAGACGGGCGTGCACGTAGGGGATTCGCGTGGAGCCGCCGACGGGGATCACGTAGTCGATGTTGGCCTCGGTCATGCCCAGCTGCTGCAGACAGCGGTCGATGTACTCGATGGTGATATCGATGTAGCGCTTGATGAGGCCCTCGAAGTCGGCGCGCATGAGCGTGTGGCTGTAGTGGACCGGCTCCTTCGTGATGGTGTTGGTGCAGTCGTACTGGAGAGTGAACGACAGGGCGCCGGACAGCGCGATCTTCGCCTTCTCCGCGAGGTCCTTGAGGCTGCGGAGGTCCTTCTTGCTGGCGTAGACATCGATATCTTTCGTCTCGCGGAGCTCGTCGGCGACCATCTTCACGATGGCGTTATCGAAATCGGCGCCGCCCAGATGAGAGTGGCCGTCGCTCGCCATGATGTGGTACTTGCCTCCCACAATGCGCACGACGCAGCAGTCGAAGGTGCCGCCTCCGAGGTCGTACACGAGAACGACGGCGTTCTTGAGGTTGTTGGTGAAGCCGTAGGCGATGGCAGCGGCGACGGGCTCGTGGACGCACTTCAGCACATTCAGTCCGGCCTGGATACCGGCCTGCCTCGTCTCCTCCTCCTGCTTCTCGTTGAAGTACGACGGGATGGTAATCACAGCGTTGGTGATGCCCTCCTTCGAGTAACTCTTCAGGGTTCGGAGAATTTCGGCGTCCACGTCCACCGCGGAAAGGAGGACGTCGCTCTGGTCGGCGCCGGCCACCTTATACATGGGTTTGTCGTCATCTCCCGCCACGAGATCAAAAGGCCAGTAGTGAAGATCCACCCGAATGTACCCGTCGTCCATCTTTCGTCCGATGACACGCTTCGGCTCATATATCTCGTTCTCGGGATTGTCTCGGAGAACATTGTGTCTGCGCGCGCGCACGGCGAATTTGATGTTCTCGGGCGTGCTCTTGTTATCGACGACCACTCTGGAGGGCGTAATGGTCAGACCGTTGGGCCCGGGAACCACGGCGGGGTGGTTGTTGATGTATGTGTAAATTTCAGAGTTGGTCGTGCCGAGATCGATACCAACAGAGCGCTTCTTGGGATCCATCGGGAATAATACTGAAAACCGGAAGGATTCGTTTGTGGTGGCCAAATCTAGGTCGACATACAATCCGTTAGCCTTTCAGGTTGAAGAATGGGAAAGCGGACTGTGATTCTGAGACGGTAATGAGTGGGAAACCCGCGGTGTGAAGAGGGTCTTTTCCCTCCATCATCTCCGTCACGCATTATTGGCTCCTTTTCATCGACACGTGGTGCTAGCAACAACGAAATGGCCGAATGTCCTCATTCCGATGCAGCAACGGAGGAGAGCGCGAACGAGAGTACGAATTCGGAGCAGGACGAGTCTATTGTCTATTTCCAAAAGCAGCTCGCGGGAATCGAGAAGCAGGTGGATCAGATCATTGAATGTGGTTTGATGTGTCGTGAGTGAGACGTAGCGATGCAGACCGACCTGGAAGCGACCTTTGGGCAGCTGCTTTCCAGCATCGTGTCCAGCGTCCAGGACGCGCTCGTGCCGATTCAGTCCAAGGTGGAGGAGTACGGGAGGGGAGTGATAGTAACGAGTAGGATGCGCAGTCAGAATGCGCAGCGCACCGAGTTGTCGAGTCACTTGGAGAACGCGGAGAAGGCCATTGCGTCGTTTTACCAGTGTTTGGAGGGGCGGAATTAGTCGGGGATGTGATCTGAGAAGGATGGTGGTTGGGTGTGTGTTTGTATGTATGTTTTTGTTTGTTATGTGAGAGAGTCCGTATTCATTCCTGTTAGCTGATCACAACTCCCCTTCCCATTCTCAATGACGAAACACAACCCTCCCTTTCCCTTTCTAATGGACTGACCCCAACCTTTCATGCTCTCCCCCACCCACGGAGCACGAAATGGAGCACAAGGCAGGTGGTTAGGAATGGAATCGCGGGTTTGATCAAGAAAATTCTAGAAATCTCTCTCTATCGCCCTTCTCTTTTTCACAATTTGCAAAGTCTATCGTTCATTCGTATTCGAATTTAAGCTTTCAGCAGCAAAACATGTCGACTCAAGACCAAGACTGGACTCCTTATAGTTGGGACAAGAGACACCAGAAGCCCACCGAATCGAAGGAGAAGCAGGTGAACATTGCGAGAAGATTGGGGAAAACTGTAGTCACAGCGAGCAAGTGTAGGGCGTGGCATGCGGGGAGTGACGCGTAGATGACGCTGGAAAGAACAAGAACAACACCACTGGTACCAATATGTATGCGCGAAAGGTCGAAGAGGAGGATGAAGTGTTCACTCTTCCTAAGGTCGATCTCTCGTTCCGTCTCCGTTTACAGAAAGCACGTACTGAGAAGAAACTTTCTCAGAAAGAGCTTGCCATGGTGAGTGCTGTGCCGTTTTCGCTGATTGCGTAGAAATTGAATGTCCAAGCCTCTGTAATCCAGGACTACGAGTCCGGCAAGATCATTCCGAATGCGAACTTGATCAGCCGCATGGAAAAGATTCTCGGTGTAAAGCTCCGAGAGAGCAAGAAGTAACTGGCGGTCACTGACGCTGTCGCCGATACGTTATATGCTGCGTGTTTGTTGGGAATAGACCACGGGGTGTGTTGGGAATGGAGACTGCTGGAAATCGGAAATGGGATTGTGTGTGGAAGGGGAATTGGCGGTAATCCGTTTGGGGATGATGTCATTTCAAAATGAACAGCGCACAGATCCACGAGCTAATTAGTGAGCTTACTGCGATTACGGAAGAGGAGCGCCAGAAATGCTTGAATGGAGAGGAGATTGTGGGAATGCGCCATGGTGTTCCTGACGGATAGGAATTGTCTCGTCTGTGCGAGCGCTTAAGATCCCATTTCGAGGAGCATCTCGAATCGCTCCATCTCAAGGAGAATGAAGGTCTTTACTTATCACGCGGTTTAGGGTTAGAGAAAAGGAATTGCGATTTGCTCTCCCTGCAGGAGAGTATCATGGATATAGAGAACACGCTGAACTCGCTGTCGAATGAGCTTGCTGAGATGCGAGTAATGGTAGCCGAATCGATGCGGAGTGAGGCGTAGTTGAAGAAGGGAATCGAGGAGCCGAGCAGGGAGTTGCTCGCGAACATCGCTGCCAATGCTGAGAGAGATCCGTGGGCGAAGGAGGCGTGTGTGACGTATAGCCATAAGCAGTCCCCTTTCCGCAGGGATGTGGAGGACGGTATTGTGAAGGAGGTGAAGGAGATTCTGCGCATCCTTGAGACGGATGGTATGGAGGAGGCGGGAAACGAGATTCGTCGCACGCAGCGAACGGTGGATGTGGTTCTTGTGAGGGTTTGGAGGGAGTGTGATGGGTAGAAGGATAGGCAGAAGGGCATGTCTCAGGTGGATAAGGTGATGGCGAGTGTGAATTGATGGGGGCGTCTTTTCGGGAGTGGTTGTTTGGTTGTGAGCATTCAATTTGGAAGGTGTGAGTGTTCGTTTTGAGAGTTGAGCACTCGTTTTTGTGGTTGTGAGTGTTCATTTTGTGATATGAGCATTCACTTTTGTGGTTGTGAGCATCCATGTTAAGAAGCACCCATCTCAATAACTAAACACCCATCTCAATAACTAAACACCCATCTCAATAACTAAACACCCATCTCAATTGGAGTTTTCAACAGTCCCATTTGACCCAATTTAGGGTAGGGTCTTTTCAGCAGTCCCCAAAATGCCCCAAATGGTGAACCGAAATGTTGCCTTTTTTTGTCGCGTTTGTTCCTCACAACAAGGGGGTTTTGTTGTCGACTCTATTTTGTCAGACGTTGTTATATGAGGGCTGCCCCGTTTCCTCTTCGTCCATTGAATAGAACTTGATGAATAAACAGCATACAGTGCGTGGGAAGAACTGGAAGCCTGAATTGGAGACTGGATTAATGCGCATCTTTGCTGACATGTGGAAAGAGCTTGGCTACGATGATACAAGTATTCACAGCATAACGGATCGCAATAAGAAGTACGCTGTGTGATATTGTTGTATGGGCTCAATTATAGGATGGATGGAAGAAGTTTCAACAGATATATGTTGCATCGTTTCCGGATGAAAGAAAACGAAAGCTAAGCGCGATTCAGGACAAAGTCCATAGTCTTTACAGAGAAGCCCAGGTATTCTCGATTGTCTTTATCAGTAATACGCATAGAAAGCAGAGATAGCTACAAATCTTCGTCATGAGGGAGATGAAACAGGAATGCAGATATATCAGATTATTGCAGAGGTCCTCCATGCTCATGACTCTGCTGGAATGGTAGAATATGTGTATTAGTCTAAGCGATAGCCCATTAACGGTGGGATGGAGACATTGCTCATTGACCCTAAGCGTAATTGTATTCGTATCACGTCAGGTTTAGGAGCCGGCAATGCAAAGAAATTCTTGGAGGAGGACATGAAGAGTGGTGGTGTACTTCGTCATGCAAGTGCAAACCTTGCCCGTAATCTGAGAGATCGCCGTTTCTCAGCCATTGTTCCTAAAGGTAATACCTCTGGTTCACCAAGTGTCAGTTTCAATCAGCCGTTGCCCGAAGTTACATCGGAGCCACTTGAGCCTGTAGTCAGTACCGAAGCACTGCCGGATTGTACGACGATAGCTAGGGATTCGCAACCTGTTCCAAGTGTTGAGCCGATGGCGGAGAGTGCTCCAAGCCCTAGTGATGCAACTCTTGTATCCTTGTGGCAATTCATTGATGGTTAGTCGAATAGCATCGTTGCGCCAACTGAGCAGACCCAGACTCAAGACCAGACTCAAGACCAGACTCAAGATCAGACTCAAGATCAGACTCAAGATCAGACTCAGGTGAATGATGCTGAACCCGAGCCGCGTCCACCCATTGACAAGGACTATATGTCAGAGTCCGTGGCAAGGAAGAAGAAGCGGGTTACAGATACAACCACTCTCAGAGATATGGTAGACATTCAGAGACAATATCTTGAGAGAGACCTCAGGATGGAGGAAGTGATGAATACGTTTATGGCAGATGCTTCCTCTCTGGTGCGGAGCATGTCTTCCTACTTTGAGACTGAGCGAGAATACCTTAACAGAAAGGAAAAGAGAGAAGAGGAGAGAATTGAGTTGAAGAGGAGAGAGGTTGAAGAAGAAGAAGAAGAACTGGAGTTGAAGAAGAAGGAATTAGGGTTGCCAGAGAGTGAGAAGAAGGTACAGCCAAATTGTGAGGATACCCTTGCCATTGTACCAATGCCAAGTGACTCACCAAATGGTAGTATGGTTGAAGTGTGATGTGATAGATCCTTTGTTACAACAAACATGCAAACTCTGAAGACGAGTGATTTCATCAGGACCATAGGATTGTAAAATCTCTAAGGCTTCTTGATTACAGTCACAAAGGAAGTCCCTGACAGTGTCACGCAGGTTCACTCCACGCTTCCCGATGAACTCTTGTGGAATGTACTTCGCCTTGTTGCTGTACGTCTTGGTATCATGCTTCATGATCTTCTCGTTGGTCATTTTCCACATCTGATAGAGAACCGCGGATGCGAGAATCACCTTCGCGAGGTCTTTGGGATCCTTCTTGTGCATCCCAATATCCAGAAGAGGGCACTTCGCCTTCCATGCCCCAATCGCGTTCTCCACCAGCAGTCGCGTTGACTTGAAGATGCAGTTGTAGAGAATTCTTCGCGGATCGTTGCTACGTTTATCATATGGCCTCAAGATGTGCTCTCGGCACGCAAATCCCTCATCGGCAATGATAAAGCCCCCAGGACGAAGAAGACTGTTTTCGCCATCGATGCAGAAGTGGAGCGCCGACGACATGTACATGTCGTTGTCCTGAGTCCTCCCCGTGAAGTTACTGTCCACGTGTACCAGATTCATGTTCCAGTCGCAGACGACCAGAACATTTATCTGGGGGAGGCTCTTGCGTCCGACGAACTCGTTGTGGCTTCCCCTAGCCGGAAGCATGCACAGTGTTCCGTCCATTGCAAACAGAGCGCCAGGAAATGGCTCTTCTGTTATGTTGGACTTCATACACACTTGCTCTTCCTTTGGGGGGAAACAGATCACTTCACTGCATCGGCGATATAGCTCCTCCACAACTCGCTCCGCATGCATGTGGAACGTGCTTAACTCCACTCCCAGCAGAGAAGCATCTTCCATCTCCGTCCCCCTGCCGAACAAGTACAGGACACCACACGCCACCACGGTGTCGACCGCTGCCGAGGAGTGTCTCTTCGTCTTATACCACCGTTGGAAGGGTGTGGAGCGATTTAGCTTAGAGTTGTTTTCTCCCACTAACCAGTTGACGATATACTGGAAACACTCGTAGTGCATTTTGAAAATCCTCTCAAAAGCTAGCGGATCGTTGCCCAGCCCGAATTCCCTGTCAATGTCAGGTGGGGAGCTCTGCCATCTCCAGGTGATTCGTCTATGATCATACTTGTGTAAGAACATAGAGAGGAAGGGAATGGAGTGCATTCCATGATTGTTGGGAATCTATGAGCAGTGAGTGTTTGTTCAATAAATTAGTCAAATTCCACAAGATGAACGTACAAATCCACTCATATCGCTATTGCCGCGTTTGGAACAAAAAAGAATTGGGTCAAATGGGACTGTTGAAAACTCCAAATAACTAAGCACCGCATTGCAAGAACTAAACAACGAATTGCAATACGAACTCCACACTCCCAAAAGAACCTCCAAACCTCCAAATAGCAACTGCAAAAGAGAAACAGCACGACTCACTCGCCCCCGAATAGAATCCAACAGACTTCGACCCAAAACGGTTATTCCCGCAATCTCGCAGATCTCCCCTTCTCCCAAGAAGAAGCCTGTTTTTCACAAAACCTTGTCAGTTCCTTAGTATATTGTGTAGGCGACTTGGTCTCTTCGCGCCTTCTAATCCCATAGTCTTTTAGTAGAATGTCCAACGTTCTTGTGATTGGTGGAGGCGGCCGCGAACATACGATTGCGTGGAAGTTAGCTCAGAGCGAGAAGGTGAAGCACGTGTTTGTGGCTCCCGGCAATGGTGGTACTGCTAGTATGGAGAAGGTGAGCAATGTGGCCATCAGCGAAAAGGACCACGACAAGATCATCGCCTTCTGTCGCGATAACGTGGATTTTTCGGGAGAGCTGTGAGTTGTAGGCGATTTCCCTCGTGGCTGTGGGTCCGGAAGTCCCTCTCGTGGCTGGACTTGCGGACAAGCTGGAGAAGGAGTCCATTCACTGGTAGCGCTCCTTCCTGTCGTTCATCCTAGTTTTGGCCCCTGCGCGAAGGCGGCGATGATCGAGGGCTCGAAGCAGTTCTCGAAGGATCTGATGAAGAAGTACGGAATCCTTACCGCGGAGTACGAGTGCTTCGACAATTACGAGAAGGCGCTCGCCTACGTGAAGTCCATCGACCACCCTGTCGTCATCAAGGCCTCGGGTCTTGCTGCTGGAAAGGGTGTCCTTCTGCCCGCGCGTGGCGAGGAGGAGGCTGCCTTGAAGGAGATCATGGTGGACTCTGAGTTTGGCGCTGCTGGAGACGTGGTGGTGATCGAGGAGCGTCTCGTAGACATGGAACGAATGAGTAATGCGTAGGAGGGCGAGGAGGTGTCGCTGCTGTGCTTCACGGACGGCGAGACGGTGGTGTCGATGCCGCCCGCGCAGGACCACAAGCGCGCGAACGACAACGACGAGGGTTTGAACACGGGAGGCATGGGCGCCTACGCCCCCGCGCCTTGTCTTCCTCCCTACCTGCGCCGCCAGGCGGAGAAGGAGGTGCTGGAGAAGTGCATCCAGGGCCTGAAGGCGGAGGGCATCGTGTACCGCGGCGTGCTGTACGCGGGCCTGATGCTGACGAAGAAGGGCATCGAGGTGCTGGAGTTCAACTGCCGCTTCGGCGACCCCGAGACGGAGGTGATTCTGCCGCTGCTGAAGAGCGACCTGTACGAGGTGATGATGGCGTGCTGCTGCGGCACGCTGAAGGACACGCCGGTGGAGTGGAGCGAGCGCTCGGCGGTGACGGTGGTGGCTGCGTCTGCGGGCTACCCGCTCTCCTACAAGAAGGGCTTCGTGATCGACGGTCTGAAGGATGCGGAGGCGCTGCCGGACGTGACGGTGTTCCACGCGGGCACGAAGTGCGAGGAGGGCGCGATCAAGACGAGCGGCGGGCGCGTGCTGACGGTGACGGCGGTGGCGCCGTCCTTCCACGCCGCGCTGACGACGGCGTACCAGGCGGTGGGCGCGATCCACTTCGAGGGCATGCACTTCCGCCACGACATTGGCGGTCGCGCGGTGAAGGCGGGCGTGCGCGTGGGCATTCTGGGCTCGACGCGCGGCACGGACATGGTGGCGATCCACGAGGCGATCGAGAAGGGCGCGCTGAACGCGAGGATCGCGTGCGTGATCAGCAACATCAAGACGTCGGGCATCCTGGAGAAGGCGAGGAGCTGGGACATCCCCGCGTTCCACATCACGGGCAAGGACGTGCCGCGCGAGGCGCAGGAGGCGGAGGTGATCAAGGTGCTGAACGACTACGGCTGCGACCTGGTGATCCTGATCGGCTACATGCGCATCCTGACGCCGTTCTTCTTCGAGCACTTCCACAAGCGCGTGATCAACGTGCACCCGTCGCTGCTGCCCGAGTACGCCGGCGGCATGAACAACAACGTGCACGAGGCGGTGCTGGCGGACAAGCGCCTGGAGTCGGGCTGCACGGTGCACGAGGTGACGCCCGAGGTGGACGGCGGCGCGATCCTGTACCAGAAGCACGTGCCCGTGTTCTCGAAGGACACGGTGGAGACGCTGAAGGCGCGCGTGCAGCAGGCGGAGGGCGAGGCGCTGATCCACTGCATCGAGCTGTTCGCGAAGGACGAGCTGAAGCCGGTGGAGACGGACAAGGAGGTGGTGTCGTACGCGGACGCGGGCGTGGACATCAGCGAGGGCGACCAGCTGGTGGAGAACATCAAGCCGTTCTGCAAGGCGACGAACCGTCCCGGCTGCAACGTGGACCTGGGCGGCTTCGGCGGTCTGTTCGAGCTGGGCAAGGCGGGCTACGGCGACCCCGACACGATTCTGGTGGCGTGCGACGACGGCGTGGGCACGAAGGTGAAGCTGGCGTTCGCGACGGGCATCCACGACACGGTGGGCATCGACCTCGTGGCCATGAGCGTGAACGACCTGATCGTGCAGGGCGCGGAGCCGCTGTTCTTCCTGGACTACTACGCGACGGGTCACCTGGACAACAAGGTGGCGACGCCCGTGGTGAAGGGCATTTGCGACGGCTGCAAGCTGGCGCGCTGCGCGCTGATTGGCGGCGAGACGGCGGAGATGCCGTCGCTGTACGCGGAGGGAGAGTACGACTTGGCTGGTTTCGCGGTGGGCGCCGTGAAGCGCCAGGACGTGCTGCCCAAGCCGACGACGCCGGGCATGGTGGTGTTCGGTTTGCCGTCGTCGGGTTGCCACGTAGGTGCGGAGAGTGGGAGTGAGGTGTAGTCCAACGGCTATTCGCTGGTGCGCAGACTGGTGGACAAGTCGGGTTTGGCGTACTCGTCGCCGTGCCCGTGGATGCCGGAGAAGACGCTGGGCGAGGTGCTGATCACGCCGACGCGCATTTACGTGCCTGCGGTGCTGGCTGCGTGCAAGACGAAGAAGGTGGCTGGCTTCGCGCACATCACGGGAGGCGGTTTGCTGGAGAACATTCCTCGCGTGCTGGCTCCCAACACGAGCTGCAAGATCAACTCGGGCTCGTGGCCGGTGCTGGACGTGTTCCGCTGGCTGAAGGCGGTGGGCAAGTGCTCGGAGCACGAGATGCTCCGCACGTTCAACTGCGGTATTGGTATGGTGGTGATTGCGGAGAAGGACGCTGCGGAGGAGGTGAGAGCGGTGCTGGAGAAGGAGGGAGAGACGGTGTACGAGATTGGTGAGATTGTGGAGACGCCGGGGAAGAACGAGGTGATTATGAATGGACGCGTGTTTTGAGTGGGGTGTTTGTTTTGAGATGAGTTGTGTTTGTATTTGTGGAGGGGGAGAGTTGTTGGGTTGAGTTATCCTCCTGTTCTGTTTAGTTTACTAGCTACTGTGTTGTAAACAAGAATTATCGTGGAGTGAGTTGAGTTGTTGAGACGCGAGGTAAGTGGTGAAGTGTGAGTCGAGTTGAATGGTGAAATGCGGGTCATCACTTGCTTCTTCTCCCCTCAACAGTGACAACAGAACGAATACTTGTCACAGGAGAACGAAACTCAAGAACTGAAAGACTGATCAATCACCCTCCATCCACCGATAAACAACAAACACACTCATCAACTACGACGCTACGGGGGAGACAACGAAGAGAGGAGACGAGGTGGAGCGGTTGAGCGCAACGTGAGGATTCTGCACCTTGGCAATGACTTCCTCCACACGCTGAATGCACTCCGGATTATCGGTATAGAAGTAGAAGTTGTTGACAGTGGGATGCTGCATCATGTACGGTTCGGATGCGGGCGGAAAGGTATCGGGCAAGGAACAGCAACAGCCCATTGGATTTGTGCGGAGAGGAGGAATGGATCCTGAAGGGATATGGATTGGGTTGTAGGTGTGAGAATGCAGGATAGTAAGGGGAGAAAGGAGTGTAATGAAGAAAGACAATACAGAGACAATTCAATACCGCCTTCGTCGCATCGAATCCTCCTACGCCTAAAGCAGGAAGGAAACGCTTACGTGTAACTCCGCATTGAAGCGCGCATAGTCCTCCTCCGTGTATTCATCTCGGCGCTCTCTTTGCTCTTCTCTGCGCCGTGACTCTTCTCTGCGCCGCGACCACTTCCTCCTCGCTGCTTGCAAACGCGGGAACACCTTCGGCCTACGCTTCACGACGGATACAATCAATACAGGTAAACGTACAAGTACCCCGCGAGAATGCCGCTGAGATGACCGAAGAAGGACACGTTAGGGAACAGAGAGCAGTACAGCAACTCGATCCACGTCACGTAGGAGGGAGGAAGCGAGACACCGGCCCTACGCTAAGAAGGGAGGAAGAGATCGCACAAGGAGGACGGAGCCGTGTGATAGTAGTGGGAAACGACCTTGTATCCGAAGAGCACGCTGCTGAAACCCACCGTGCGGTTGTAGTAGGGCGAGGAATAGAGCCCGGTCCAATTCAGCGTCCATGTCATTAGAAGGAACAGACTGCGGGTGAAGGGGGAGAGAAGGACTACAATCCTGAGACGACAGAGAGAAACGTGGTCATCACGACGAAGGACTTGGAGCCCGTGGCCACTTCAAGAAACGAGCCCTTCCACAGAAGAGAGCTGAGGTTATAATACAAATGGTAGTCGTCGATGTGGATGAGAGTGGAAGTGAGAATGCGGTACAGTTCGGTCAGGCGATGCGAACTCAGGATGTAGAAAGGGCACATGCACCCTAGAAGTGACGTCCAATAGAGGCGTACAACACTTGGCAATCATGGAGGGGAACTGTCCCTCGAGAAGGTATATGACAACAAGGAGAAGGGCGAGTGCGATGGTTACGGGTGGTTTGTAAGGCAGCTGCTGATACTACGCGTGAGGAGAGAAGAGAGCGATTCACTTGCTGGTAGAGTTGCAGCATGAGGTAGATGAAGTAGAGGACGTCTGAGCGGCGTCTTTCGGGCATGATGAGGATGGAAGTCTGATTGTGAATTGCTTTGTGTTGTGTTGGGGTGGGTGGAGATGAAAGGAGGGAGGGCAACGGAAATAGGAATGGAAAGGGACGATCACTCCTTCAGTGAAGCTGGAAGAGACTTCCGTTTGATAAAAGAAAGAAGGAAAGCACAAGCAACTAGATAAGAGCGATTTCGGGGAATCACTCAGAGCACTGTCCGATGATACACTAAACGCGCGATGTATGCCCTTCTGAGTGGGAGTTGCGACCGCTTCACGGCTTTGCACCTCGCCTGTGGGACTGCAGCCAATCCTCGGTTCCTTTTCGGATTATTGCTAGTGGAGGGGGATGACATGAGGGAGCGCAGCTGGTGACTTCCGTGAAATGCTCTGGTGTCTACTCGATGAGTCCGAGAGACAAGCTCGTACTCCTTTCTCGCCGATCTCTGCATTCCTTACAGGAGGATAGCAGCACAGGAGAGAGGGGGTGAAGAAACGAGGTCAATGGCTTGGTCATTTGGCATGATGCGCACAGCACAAACACTTGATGGGAGTCCGTGAAAGATCCGTTCATTCCGACTCCAGAATAGGCACAGAAGGGATGATTCAAGTTGGATTAAGGGATGAAGTCAACGGTCCTCATCCGCCAATCAAATGCCAAGATACCGCATGTCCACCCAGCCCCTATGGTCTCTCCATTCTCCCAAATAAGGACTGTTCTCTCTAATATGCATTCTACAGTGATGAGAAAAGCCTTTTAAGATCCTCCAAAGGCTTGGTATTCGTCCTAATCATCCTAGTACCCGATCTTCGTTGTTCTTCCCTATTCATATCAAATATAGAGAGATGTGCATGATGCACTGTGAATCTCTACTCGAATGGGAATGATGACTCCCTGTTTTCCATTCTACTTCACCACTGCGTAGCACCATGCGAGAGTAGCATACACTCGAACTAGGAAGATATCTCTCTTCCCTCTCTTCAAATGGAGGCGATCGAGTGTGGTGAGCGGAGCAAATGAAGCGTTCTCAACGATTATCCAACTCGCTATTCGAGAGGATTGGATTTCGCTGTTCTGTACCAGTAGTCGAAATCAAGGGCATCCGAATCGAAAAGGAGAAACCAATGCTCATGAGCCAATCAGGTTTCAAAATGATTAATGGGCGAAATGGAATCGCGGTTATCCAAGATGCGTGAATCGGCTAAGCCTCTCAATTCATTATTTCTTGTAAGCGAATGAAGGGTTTAACGTTATTTGCCTTGATGCGTATGTGACCTCTGACGCGTCTCATGTGTAGTTTCCGTTGTTCTGAGCACGCTGGTGTGTAACAACGGGGAGGTGTACGTGGCCGTGACGAAGAAGTGCACAGGATGGGGAACGGAGGAGTCGTACAAGATTCTGAATGGAGCGACAGTACTGAAGACGAGCGCTGCGTTCGCGAGCAACGAGCAGCGCACGGACGAGTATTGCTTGACTGCGACGACAAACAACCAGTACACATTCAAGATCATCGACAGTGTTGGTGATTCATGAACGAACGGAGCTTGGGTGAGCGTTGCTGGTATCTACGGCAACGTGGTGTTGAAGACGACGTTGGTTGCGAAGCGCGAGGAGGAATACGCTCTGTCGCTGTACTACCCGATCATGAAGAACGTGGAGTGGAAGATGTACACTTCTACCAGCAACATTGATCCCAACTGGAACGCGCTGAACTTCTCCGATGGCAGTTGGACTGCTGTGACGCTGGGCTCTGTGACAGCGCCTGCGACGGGCACGCAGTACTTCCGCAAGCACTTCGCCGGCATTCCCAACATGGCTGCGTACGAGGTGGACATGAACTACCGCTACGGTATCATTGCGTACGTGAACGGCGTGGAGATTTACCGCGACCACATGCTTGACGGCACTGTGTCTCCATCCACTCCCTCCAACGGCGCGTTCGAGAGTTACGGTTACCACGGCGTGATTCGTCCCGCGAAGGAGATTGAATCATCGAGCGTACTGGCGGTGGAGCTGCATTTCCCCGCGGGCACAGCGAGCACGTCAGTGGACTTCAACGCCTTCCTGGCTTCGGTCGCCCCTTCCACCCCCGTCACGGAGAACACCAAGTGCTTCGTGTACCCGTACTCGGTGACGGTGAGTGCGACGAGCGGCACCAACATCGGGTACATCTTCAACTGGGGCAGAACGGACTACTACAATGCACCCTCAAATTCCCTTCCCGCAACTGTGAACTACGAGTTGACTGGACCCCGCATGCACGTGAACGGCGTGCGCGTGTGGCCCTACAGTTACATCACGCAGGCTCCCCGTGCCTTCACGCTGGCTGGCGCCATGAGCTCTTCGAGCACCTACACGAACGTGGTTACCGTTTCGGGCGCTAGATACGAGTCCAGCAAGTACAATATGTTCTACGGCTACTTCAACGCGAAGCCGTACCCGTCCTACCGCCTCACGCTGACGGGGGCTGTGAGCACGACGTACATCTACTCGGTGGAGGTGCAGCCCATGACGTGCGCTGACCTGCTTCCATCAGGCATTGAGTTCAGTCCCAATTCGTATACTGCCTACAGTAAGTTCACTACGCTGAGCATCCATCCCACTGTGCAGGAGTTCACTGACTGCCAGATCTCTCCCACGCTGCCCGCCGGAATGACCCTCGCCTCGGCGACGTGCACGATCTCGGGCAAGCCAACGGCTGCTTTGGCGCAGACGACCTTCACGGTGACGTCCACTCGCGACACGCGCACGTACCAGGGTACCTTCACGCTTCAGGTGATTGACTGCACGGGCACGCTGGCGCAGGTTTTCCGTACCTACAAAACGAATTCACAGAAGGAGTCGTTCTCGATCAAGGACATGACGACGCAGCAGGTGGTGCTGAGTGTGGCTGCCAACTCGGGTCAGCCCTCGAGCGTGGACTGGACGACGTACCTGTGCTTGACGAACCCCAAGTACGAGATCGACGTGGGCTCGACGGATGACGCGTGGATGGAGACGTCCAGACTGTACATCAACGCGGTGCTGAGCGAGGACGAGTACGAGACGATTGCGCGCCTGCACTACGACTCCAATCTGGGCTTCGCAGAGGACCGCGTGATCATCGCACAGTGGTCGGTGGCACCGCAGTCACAGTGGTTCTACAAGATGAACGAGGTGCCAGCGAATTGGTACAACTCGGAGACCTCGGGCTGGAATACCGGCTCGATGGGCGGTTACACGGGCGCGACGAACCAGATCCAGCTGTACAAGAAGACGTTCAACGTGGCTTCGCTGAACGACGTGGCTGGTTTCGTGATCTCGCTGCGCTACATCTACGGCTGTGTGATCTACATGAACGGTGTGGAGGTGTTCCGCAATGGCGTGAACGGTGATTTGAGCAGTGCGAGCGTGGGTCTGAACGCGTACACGAACCTGCACTACCACCAGATCTCGCTTCCCAAGACGACGATCGCAGTGGGTGAAACGCCTGCCGTGAACTACCTGCAGGAGGGCACGAACACGATCGCGATCGCGATTGTGGCGCAGACCTCCTCCCAGACGAACTCGTACTTCGACTGCGCGGTGCGTCTGATGGGCGGCGTTGCCAACTCGCGCATTTTCGGGTACACTCTGGACTACACCGACTTCGACGACGGCTACCCCGACGATCTCGCCAACCTCCACTACGTGAACTACCTATCTATGGGGAGCTGCGACGACAACCACTGGACCATCATCTTCGACAACGACCGTCGCGAGTGGATTTCGAGCGTGGATGCCTACCTCGAATACGAGCAGAACAATATGCAGCCTACGCAGTTCACGCTGAAGGCGCACAACAGCAACTTGGAGGAGTGGACGACGCTCCGCACTGTGACGGCATGAGCTGGTCGCTGGAGGGCGAGCACAAGATCATCTGGCTGTCGAACAGCAAGCCCTGGAACCAGTACCGCTTCGAGAACATTGGCACGGGCAATCCTGCTTCGTGTGATTGGATGATTGGTGGCTTCAATCTGTACGCCAATGCCATTCCCACCAACATTCCTGACCTCTCCTACACTACGCCCGTCGTCATCACGCTGGGCGTTGAGATGGGCGTGATCTACGCCAACTCGGACTATTTCTTCGATTTCACCGTGACGCCCGCGCTGCCCGCCGGCATCTCTCTCGATCCGAATACGGGTAAGATCTCGGGCACGTGCACCGTTCTTACCGCCGCTACGACCTACCAGATCACCGCCAAGAAGCTTGGTGGTGGCACGACCACTGCTTCGATTACGCTGTCGGTGGAGCTCTGCACTGGCGACAAGCACCTGATCACGCTGGTGGCGCGTCTGGACACGTGGCCTTCGGAGGGCTCGTACAAGCTCTTCTCGGGCAAGGGCACGACGGGTCAGATGGTTGCTTCCGACACTGGATTCAAGGTGGCGAACGGTCTGAACTACGGCGACTTCTGTGTGCCGAACAACACCTACACGCTCGTCTTGTACGACTCTGCCAAGGACGGCTGGAACAACCCTTCTGGCTACTACCTGACGATCGATATCGGCGCGATGGCGTTTGAGATGGGCCAGTTCCCTCGTCAAGTGGAGTCGATTTCGACGATGTTCTCGTCGCTGCTTCCGTTCCAGATCGAGACGGACACGTGGAAGGTGTTTAACAGCGCGGAGGCTGTGGCGGCGGACTGGACGAGTGTGAGCTTCGACGACGCTGCGTGGTCTTCGATGAAGGCGGCGGACTTCGGCAACCACATGGGCACGACGGCGTACATCAGACACGAGGTGAACATTCCTTCCATCGACGACTACTACGTGCTGAACGTGCGCGTGAAGTACACGGGCGGTGTTGTGGTGTACTTCAACGGCGTGAAGGTGGCGCGCTTCAACCTGGAGGAGAACTACGACGCTTCGACTGAGGCGACTACTGCGCACGACGCCACGCTCTTCTCCAAGTTCCACGTGATTCTTCCGACGGTGAGCGCTGTGAGTGGCAAGAACGTGATCGCCTTCGAGATCCACCGCGCTGCTGGCGAGAGTGCTGTGGTGTTCGACGCGACGGGTGTGTTCGGCGTGAACGACTGCTCTGTGGTGGTGGACACCTTCTCGGAGATTGACGCCAGCGAGGTGTCTGGCTGCACGAAGGAGGACCTGCTGGACATTCTGCCCA
>ERZ1106948.48-NODE-48-length-55564-cov-38.241042_pt1 | contig 55564 bp, 83 predicted proteins | sample MGYA00403673_ERZ1106948 | MGnify/ENA primary metagenome ERZ1106948 (study PRJEB35170, sample SAMEA104062409) | human gut metagenome | biome: human gut; feature: human-associated habitat; material: faeces | place: Denmark | collected 2012-05-07 ...
CTTCGTAGCTCTTGTCGTTCTCGTGCAAATCCATACGACCGAATCCAGAAAGGGGAGTGATCGCGTCTCTTCTCACTTTCTGAACGGCGTTATCCTTGTCGTCGCCAATCGCAACATAGGAAGGAATAGAATAGTTGACGAAGTCGTCAAAAGCATCAAAGAAGGGATCTCTAAACACAAAGCTCATAATTCACGAATGAAAGAAATAAAGAAATTATGAAGATGAGTTGAAAGGAAAGAAGCTCGCTTCGAGACTGTTCTGGAACCCTGTTCCATTCATGGAAACACCTTCCAAAACGCACTCCTCCACACCATTCCTCCAAACAAACACACCATGCACTCAATCTCTCAACGGTAATACAAGCATAGCTATATGACGTGGAATCACTTCCAGCGACAGCGCTAAGTACCAAATTGTCATCCTTCATCGCTCCGTAAGCCTGGATGCTTCCGCCCAACCCGTTGAACAGCCTACGCCTCACGCCCATCTCCCATTCCTACGTCTCCAACCCCTTCAGCAGCTTCGCCACCACCTTCACCTTCGGCTACGCCTCAACAACACACCCAACCCCTACGAACACAACGAACGTGTACAAGGAGGTGTGCAGTCCGTAGCGCAGCACGCTCTCCGTGTACACGCGCAGACACTTCAGATGCACCCACTCGCTCGCCAGCTCCGAGTAGCTGGGACGGCACCACTGCAGCAGGTCCGACTAGCCCTCACTCGCCCACGCCTCGCCCACCTTGATCTTCTTCTCCTTCGCCTCGTTCTCCGCCAGCGCCACCTCGCTGTCCTCCTCCTTCTTGCTCGCCGCCTCGCCGCCCTCGTACAGACGCAGCGTGTACCGGTTCTCGCGACACGCCTCCTGGATCTTCTTCAGGTACTTCTTCAGAATCACCACCGAGTACACCATGTAGCCGTCGCCGTCCACCAGCAGGCGACGCGCACTGCCCGGCAGCACCTTCGCCACCTCGTCCTCCTCGCGACCCAGATTCGCGTACTTCGCCAGGAACTCCTTCTCCTGCGACCTACACGTCAGACAGTGGGCGAGCGCCAACGAGGAGATGATCAGGACGACGGTCTGGAGGTACTCGCTCTCCACGAACACCTGCTTCAGCGACATGCCCTTCGTGCTCTTCATCACCTCCTCCTCCTTCAGCAGCAGCGACAGCGGCGTCGTCAATATGTTGGTACTACGCGTCACGCACTCCGTCGATCCCCACCCTCTCTTGCGCTTCATCGCGATCACGTTCGAATGCACGTCCTGGTACTTCTGGATCATCTTCTTCATCTCGTTCTCGTAGTGCTTCATGTCCTGCTGGATCAGGTTCTTGTGCTCGCCCAGCGTGGCGCGCTCAGGGAAGCGAGTCTCGTCCCAGTGGAAGTCCTCCAGGAACTGGCGCAGCGACTGACCGTCGATCGTCAGCTTGTTGTTGCTGCCCTCCAGCGACATGTCGTGGAACGTCTTGGCGATCTTCTCCAACAGCGAGCGCAGCGTGCTATCCATTTTGCCCATTTCGTCGCTCAAGTGCTACGCGATCAGATCAGAGAATAGCGGGGCAATACCATGAGCAGCTCGAGAGTGCAGTCGCCCAAGTTCGGAATGGGGAAGGTTTTCATTGCTAGGGAGTGTGAGCACGCGGAGAAACCGGGGGAGAGAAACACTTACTGCAAAAGTCGTTGGAAGAGCTGGCGATGGCAGCTCGGATGCTTCCCTCTTGTATGTAGTCTGTGGGCACAGAGATGATGATGGGATCGTCGATGGCTTTGCTCATGGATGCTTCTTTAGTGAGTTATCGCGTGGCGAGCATCGTGGAAACGGGGAAAGTGGAAAATGGGGGGTTGTTGGGCAAAGGCGCAAGTCAGGAAGCGTGTCTCGCCATGATGTCGTTGTCGCGCTACCTGAAGTCCTCGGAACAGATCTTTCAGAAATGGATGAAGAGCACGGAGGGCATGTTGGACGTGGTTATTGGGAACCAGGTGATGGTTTTGCTTCTACTTCATCCTAGGCTGCGGACTGCGACAGTATAAGCAGTAGTATTGTGTATGCCTATCTTCTCTCCCAAGTTGTGCTTCTGATGTGGTGTGAGTGTAGAGCGCAGCGGAGCCAGACCACTACTACATGCCAATTCTTCCCCTGCCGAAGGAGAAGATGCGGCTGCGAAACGAGGTGCTTCGCCTCTTTTCCTACGCGAGTGTGGACTACCGCGACTTGTTGTACATCCCGGACACCCTGCACATACTCAAGGAGCAGAAGGAGCGTGTATGTCTTCATTTGGTGGACCATAACGAGTTGGCGCCATCGTTGCAAGAGCTCGAAGACGTATTCCAGTGGAGAGCGGTGTGATCCGTAGCGTGTTGTTGAAGTGATCGATCATCGCAAGGACGTGGGTCTCTATCCCCAGGCTCGCAAGTGCATTTCGTACAACCCATCTGAAGGTATTTCAGCGAGAACTCTTTCACGGATAGGAAGAGGAGTGGGCTCATGTTGCACGCTCATTGCCAACCGACTCCAATCCGCGCCCTCGATCCCATCTCTTTCCGAGTGCTCGCTGTTGCTCGAGGGCACGATTCTCCTCGACACGCTGAATCTGTCGACAGTCTCGAACAAGACAACGAAGGAGGACTTCGCGGCAGTGGAGTGGCTGGAGCAACACAGAGAGAAAACCGTCACCCAGCAGTCTCTCTTCGATTCGCTGTGCAACGCGAAGTACGACGAGTCCTTCTGGAGCGCCTTGTCGACGCAGGAGATTCTCGAGTATGACTACAAGGCGTGTCGCACGAACGCGTTCAAGCTGGGTTGGAGCGTGGCGCTGATTCCGCTGAAGCAGGTCGTGGGTGCTGCGGGGTTTAGAGAAGAACTGGACGGATTTGCGAAGAAGATGGGCGTGGACGGAATGATCATTTCGACCGTGGTCTTGGGGAACCCGCCGGTGAGAGAGATTGCGTTCTTTTCGACGAACGAGCAGAAGACTGCGCTGTTCTGGAATGGTGTGGAGAGATTTGAAACTGAGATGCAGAAACGATATGCTTGCGAGGTGGAGGAGGGCGAGGGTCACGCATTGAAGAGTACGGATCCGTGGAGTCGGAAGGGGGTGATTCCGTTGCTGTCGTCCTTCTTTTGAGTTGTTTAGATCGTGTGGCCTGTTTGTTGCGCTCTCCCCAGTACATCTTTTCATTCTCGTCCATACAGCATGGAGTATTCCAATGGAAATGATGTGAACACGGCCTTCAACATCATCGATAGAATCAAGGAAAGCGTGTGCATTGTGGGAACGGAGAAGGAGGTTTGCCGATTCCATAGTGAAATGACAGCTAGAATAGCGATGTCGTGCAGAGGGCAAAACGAATTCGAGAAACTAAGATGGACCTGATAAAGTTGAAGGCAGTGTCACGCAAGATATACGGAGAGCTCCACTCCATCACAGAGAAGATCGAACATGAAATGAAATCATCCGATACGCTGTTGGTGGACTTGAATCGAATGGAGTCCGAAATCAGCAGCATGAAGAGAACCCTCTTGAACTATCAGTCATTCTCGTGCGTGAATGTCAAATCCAGTCACGGAATAGGAATCCCGAGTATGACGCGATTGAACAAGCGACTGGGACGGTGACGCTTAAGGAAGAGGACGGTGACAAGACGATATATACCAAGCGATGCGAGTATCTAGATAGAGAGTTGGAGGAGCGGAAGAGGTGACCATTTGCGCTGAATGTGACGCGTAGACTTCGTACAGAGGTGGAGAATATAACACAGGAGAAGGCGCAACACATGAACGAATTGACACGACTGAAGCTCCATGTCCAGAACACGGTGGCAGAGCAGCTGACGAAGGCAGAGGAAGTCGGGATGGAGCGAATTGCTTATGGATAGGCCATCAAGAAGGCGAGTGAGAGCTGCTTGCAAATTGTCGACAAGGAGGAGGAGGAGAGCGTGAAGTCTGGAGTGGAAACGAGCGAGGCGGTGGAAACAACGCCAATGGAAGAAGTGTAGTCATTCTCTATTTGTGTTTCGTTGAATTACTCTCATATCCTATGGACACTCCGTCTGCCTCCCTCTTTGACAACGTCGCTTCCGAATTCGTCGAGAGACAGAGCATCCACGATCTCTGTTCCAAGCAGATAGCGGAATGCATAAAAGGCAAAGAGTGGATCAAGACCTCTGATTCGGTCATGGTGGGTCCTCTCCTCCGTCTTCACCATCAGGACTTCGGGTGCGGAGTTGGCTCGTTCTCGTTCATCCTCCAGAAGGCGGTCGGTTTTGAGCACTGCCTGGGCGTGGATTCGTCTGAAAAGATGGTGACAGAGTTCAATCAGGCCGTGCTCCCTTTCCCTTCCGGTGAGGAATAGATAGCGGAGAGAGGGCTGAATACGGTCTTCAAGTCTGCTTGTGTCTTTTTGGATCAGCCGGGTGATGCGAAGAAAGGGGATTGACGCGCAGATCTGTTGAACGGAGAGACCTTCGACGTGATTGTTTCCCTCAAAGCGTTCCATCACGTTCCTGATCCTCAGGCTTGCGTTTCTCTTCTCGTTGGTAGCGGTTTCGTATTGTCAAGGGTAGAAGACGTATCTCAACCCCGGAGGCCGACTGATCATCGCTGATCTGAAACTCGACGCGTGAGCCACACTCGTGTCCTTCACTGTAGACACTCGCCTCAGTACCATCGTTGTGTGAGTGAGCCTCCCTGCTGTCACGGCTTTACGGAGGAGCAAATGAGCGTTCTGCTCACGAACGCTGGTTTCCGTCCCGAGGTGGATTCTGTGCCGTGTGTCTGTTACGTGGAATACGAGGACCAGGAGAAGGCGAGGGCGTTCTGTCAATCTCTGCCCCCATTCACTGGAAGCGTTGTAGACACCGATCCTTCGTCCCTCCCTCCCGCGCTTTGTGTGGGCTCCACCGTGCTGGAAAAGGATTGCTACCCCTTCGTTGTAGCTTGCGGTTTCTTGTTATCTGTTTGGACAACAAACACACGAGTCGCTGCAGTCCATAGAAACAGAACGGTCCACTTCCTTCTGGGCGAAACGCTGCTTCCACATCATCACCTCATCCATGCACGTCGAGTCCGAAAGCACGTTCTCCAGGTCCGCACACAGCTGCACACCACGCTCGTCGTTCTCGGCGTCGCACTGCTTCAACGCAAACCGCACAATCTCCATCCCCTCTTCCGTCCTCAATTCGTCGTCGCGATACGCGCACGCCTGCTCAATCCACGTCACGCAGTTCGTCAGTGCGTCCTCCGCTCCATTCCTTCGCACCGCCATCTGGCACAGATGCAACAAACACAGTCGCGCTTCGTGCGATGCCAGTTTGGCGTCGCTCCTTCTCCCGTGCAGATACGCGTCCACTGCCCGCGCGTCCCTCCCCTTGCTCTGGAGGAAGCGTCCCAGCGTCAGCCACACCAACGGCAGCTTCTCTCTACTCCTCACGCCCACGCCACATGCGTACTGCAACGACGCGGCTCTCATGTAGTAGAAGAAGGCGAGCGAGTCGTTCTGTTCTTGCTCGTACACCTGGCCCAGCGAGAAGTAGCCGCGATAGTCGCGCGGGTTGATCCAAATCGCCCTCTGGTAGCACGCCGCCGCTGCCTTGTTGTTCTTCACCGCCACGTACCTACGTCTTAACCCACCTCGTCAGCTCCACTCGTGACCGATGAGCAGCCACGGCGTGTAGCGCGTGGGCGTCTGCGCAACCGCTTCAGTCATGCTCAGAATGGCCCTCTCGTGCTGCCCCAGCACACTCCAGTAGGACCCGACGAGGAGCGGGAGGGAAGGGAGAAGTGGATGTGACTGCGAGACGGTCTGTGCGAGAGCGCAGAGTCCCTCGGCGTTGCGCTGCTGGTAGAGGAGGTTGCAGTAGAGAACGTAGTAGGCGTCGATGTCGTTCTGGGTCGCCGTGTCCGGCATTGTGATTGTGCGCAGAGCGGACTCGAGCTGTGAAAGCACTGACGGTGAGGAGGGGAGAGCCACGAGTACGATGATGATGGTAGTAGTAGGTGGCTGCTTGGAGCTGGAGGAAGAGGTTGGACGGGAAGATGGAGGCGAGAGTGGAGTAGAGAGAAAGAGGAGTGGAGGACTACGGGTAAGGGTTGATGGAGGGATTCACCTGGGTGAGTCGATTCGTCGTCAACAGTAGGAAGAAGTACTTCAGGATGTATTTGTTGTCAATTGAATCGCTTATCGAGTTGAACAGCGTGGAGTTCACCACCATGTCGGAGAGCGCCTTCCAGCAGGACCAGAAGTAAGGAAACAGCGAGATCGATGCGAGAAAGGCGGAGGCGGCGCGAGGGTCGTTCTTTCGCTTCCAAATGCACCCGAGGACATAGGAGCAGAACGCATCGCTCTCATGTGCATCGAAGCGTCGAGCCAATTCCTTCTCAACTGCAGCGATGCTCATATCGTTTGGATTCGAGGTGTACTGCTTCTCCCACAACTATGCTCGAAAAATCCGATAAGAGCATACCCTGTATCCAGAATCGGCGATAAAGAAGAGTTCTGCTAGGGATACGGTTGGCAAATCGAGTTGTGCTATGGAGGCCTTGATTTCCTCGTCTTGTCTCCGAATGTACAGCACTCTGATACTGGAAACGGGAACAATTTCTCCCTCTAGTTGTAAATCACACATAGCACACGTAACCGGCAATTTGGATATGAAATGCAACGGGTCTATGGATTTTCGTTACCTTCGCCTGATCCGCACTCCGCAGCACGTCCATCAGCCTTCACCTCAACAAACGACTTCACCCGTACCACAGCGCATCGTCGAATTGGGCGTAGTCATCCAAAATGGAAATGGCACTCGACACCTCTTCGGTGAATGAGGGCATTTGACTCTGCCACTCCAATCACAGAGCAGCACTTCGATCCAAGCATGGCATTCTGGCGGGACTCATACTTGTTTTCGCACCATGTCGCAATGCATGGAAACCATCGGCTCGCTATCCACTCCGGATATGCTGAAGATGAAGAAGCTGTTTTGGGATAAGACGACGCTCACCAAGTCTTTCGAGGACTGGTTCACGAAAGTGTCTCCCACCTTTCTGTTTGTCTTTTCTCTATTGATTGTAACGACGTAGACGATACAGGGAACAGATACGTGTGTTGAGTGTGTACAGTTGCGATTACTGTGTCGATATCCACATCATCAAGTTGATCAAGGAGGCGATGAGCCGTTTTCGGTACGATTGCGCTTATCGGAGCTGAGTTTCTAGATATGTGGTAGTCGAACCCTACGACTCCAAGATATTTGAAGTAGGAGCATTGTCGAAGGATGAGGGATAGAGAGAATTCGCTCCGTTGCGCCAGTCCTCTCTTCACAGCATTGAGGTGTCTCCTTATCCCCATTTTTTCACATACGAAACGCTAGAGCGCTTTGACCTCATTTTGGTATTTGGAATGCCGATCAATCGCGACGCCGCCGAAATCGTCGTGAGGAAGAGCAAGTCGCTTCTCCGTCCTGGCGGTCAAGCACTACTGCTCAATCCGGTCGGTCTCTTCCTTCCCCCTTGACGAGTAGGCGGACAACAACTTGGGTGAATTGACGCGCCTTCTCTACTCCGCTTCGGACGACGCCGAAGAGAACCGCAGTGCAAACGAGTCTCCCCTGGAGCTGGACCCCATAACGACTCCTGACAAGGATTGCGAGGAGACGCCCATGTGTAAGGAAGAAATGAACTGCGAGGAGACGCCCATGTGCGAGGAAGAAATGAACTGCTCGGACGACTTCGCTGGTTCGCACTCTTCCGCGGACGTGGCGAAGCCCGTCGAGAAGACGCACCAGGGCCACGTGAAGGACGACGATCAGAGCCGGAACCTGCCGTCGGATGACGACTTCTTGCGCCTGCTGCTCAACGAGCTGGACATCACGTTCACCTTCACCACGGTCCCGTGCCTGATCGACGTGGCGTCGTGTCTGGAGAAGAACGCGGAGGGCATCTGCGTGCTGTCGGGACTGATGAAGATCGACCTGGTGTGCGCGATGGACAGTCTGCTGAACAAGGTGGGTGATGTGTCGTCGCTCCATGCTAGATCAACGAGTTTTTGCAGGTGCGCTTCGTGGAGGACACCACGTTCATCCCCTACAACTACACCGTGTTCACTCTCTTCTCGGACGTGATCGGTACCTTCTCCTCTCTGTCTTCACCGTAGCGGAGTCCTTGCACCGAGTGCCCGACCCGACGCCGACGCAGTGGTTCCCGGAGGGCGAAAAGGGCCCCTTCGTGAACGCGGGCTTGGAGCGATGGCTCAAGAACATCCAGGACTGGAGAGCCGAGGGAACGAACGAGCCGTGGGCGTCGTTGTCGTGCGTGATGCGTAGAGTCCGGAGAATGAAGATCAGCTCGATTAACCAGGTGGTCGACGTGATCAGCGACGACACGATTACTGTGTCGGACATGCCGGAGCCCATCAACCTGGATGAGGTGAGGAGAAGGGAGTCAGGTAATGTGTAGTTGCTTCCGCTCTGTCTCGAGGTCTGGAACTGTGAACAGCAATAGTGGTGTTGTGCGTTTGTTTCAAACATGTCCGATCCTCGCCGGGAAGAATCGCCCTCTCAAAGCGGCGGATCCGCGCTCTTTCCGTGTCTTTCTAGTGTATCTGAAGAGCACAGCAACACGGGGCAGAGAAGAGCCCAGCAAAGCAGGACAAAGAAGATTGCCTTACGCCAGAGTGCCGCTTTTCGACCCGATTTTCGCCGTCCTTTGCGATCAGAAATGTCCCTCCCCATCGTGCTTACAACCGCTCTAATCTCACTCGCCTTATTGGTTTTCATCATATTTGTGATTAAGAGAGTGCTGTCCACGTCGACTATCGATGTACTGAATTCGCCCGAGTTCTCACGCTCTAGGAGGAATTGGAAGAATACGAAGCGCTGTTGAAGGAGTGAGCGCAGTTGACGGGTTTGTTTACGCGTAGGAGAGAGAAGCGAGGCATCGGGATGAACGCTCCCTCCATCACGAAGGCCAGCAACCCCGTCCCCATCGTGACCGAGCAGGAGGTGGCTGCCGCCACTGTTGCCATTGTATGCGGCCTGTCGGGAGTAACATGTAGCCTATGGACGCCGCCATGGACAAGTCTCTCAGCGACGAAGAACTCCTTAAGGACGCTGAGGACAGTGAAGAGAACGCCTAGAGCGGCGAGTCCTCTTCTTGCTCATACACTTATGAGTTTTACAAATCATAACGGAATGTTTCTCCCTTTGTTGGAAACCTCATTTTCTTTTCTCATTACCCTTTCTTGCTCCATTCGTTTGGCAAACTTGTGTCCTTTTGACGCAGTAGCTCACCCGCACCTCCTATCAGAATGGAATCCATTGATGACGACGTTGCAGTGACCTTTACCAAAGAAGCTACGGACCCTGCCGGCCGTTCACAGGCTGGTTTCAACGCCAAGATGATGGAGGAGTTCGCCGTGGATCTCTCGCTGACCGAACTCCAGAGGATTGAAAAGTACGCCGCGTCCGCCATCGATATCCAGCGGTACTTCGTGGGGCGGATGTGTCACGGGTAGTTTCATGCAAGTGCGCCTGTTGAAGGACGTGATTGACAAGTACAGCGTGGAAGTGATCACGGAGCACATTTTGCCTCTCCTGGAGCCTCTGACTCGCGATTCCGTGGAGCTTATCCGTGTGGAGCTCTGCTCCGTTTTTGCAAAGATCGTGAAGATTTACGCCGAAAAGAACATCGAGGACGGGTGCGGCATCGCGGACGAAATCATCCTTCCCCTGCTGTGGAGAATGGTAACTGAGCACTGTAACACGGTTTTGCCTTGCCCTCGCTGTCATGTGTAGGAAACCAGCATCCAAGCCTATCTTAGCTGTCTAACCGTCATCACTCCGATCCTTCCCGACTCCTTCGTGTTCGACCACATCGTCTCGACGATCATCCAGGTTTGCGTTTCCTTTGCCGCCAACGCGTAGTTCTCGCAGATGAGCGATGATGGTCTCCAGGTCTTCGCTTGCCGCTGTATCACCGCCCTCAACTCCTTCTTCTCCCTCACGACCAATTCCGACTATTTCCTCTCGGAGCTCTCCGCATTGGCCGCCGTCGGCTCCATGGACGTGCTGAAGGCGCTGCCGCCCACCCTCGCGTCCCTGTCGGGCCACGTCGACCTGCTGTGCGAAGACGCCATCGTGAAGCTCTTCGGCACGTTCATGACGCACAAGCTGTGGCTGATCCGGAAGTGCGCGATGGACTGCGCGTACGAGATGATTCGAGACCTCTCGGAGGCGCAGCAGAAGGTGGTGCTGAGCATGGTCGAGCTCATGGGCACCGACTCGTAGGCGCTGGGCGCGGTGCTGACGAGTAGATCGAAGTGGGTGCGGCAGACGCTCAAGGGGCAGATCGGGTTCATTCTCTCCTGCGTGCCCGCGGCGCTCGTGAGGGGCATCCCCCCTTTTCACCTGTAGATCACGCCGACGCTGCTGTCGATCTACTGTTCCGTGCCCGACGCGATGGAGGAGACGGAGGACTTCGAGCTCACGCGCGCCTGCGCCTTCACCTTCCCCGGCGTGCTGGCCACCCTCGGCGTGGCGAGGTGGGTGGACCTGCACTCGTGCTACCGCCGTCTGACGGAGGTGCGCATGAACAAGGTGAAGCAGACGCTGGCGGCGTCCGTGGGCGCGATCGCGGCGCAGGTGGGCGGCGAGACGATGAAGAAGGAGATGCTGCCGCTGTTCCTGGGCTACGTGAACGACGACACGGCGGAGGTGGTGATCGCCGGGCTGGCGTCGCTGTCGTCCTTCATGCGCATCATTGCGGAGGAGGACCAGCTGGAGGTGGGACGCGTGGGCGCGAGGGGCGTGTGTGAGGCGTAGAACGTGGAGGCGCTGTGCGTGAAGCTGGAGGACAACACCTTCAATTGGCGCGTGCAGGCGAAGATCCTGAGCGAGGTCGCGGCGTGCATGGGTGACTCGTGTGCGCGCGTCGTGGACGGTTTTTGGAAGAAGGTGGCGAACGACGGACTGGTCAACCGGACGGCGGCGGTGCGCGAGGAGGCGTAGGAGCGAGCGAGGCGAGTGAGGCGTAGGGTGAAGTGCGCGGTGGCGCTGGTGAAGAAGTGGAGCGAGAATGGCAACGAGGACGCGCTCTGTGAGGAGATGGAATACCTCGTTCAGCTGAAGGGTCGTACCTATTTGATTCGCGAAGTGAGCGCGGTCGGAGCGGATGATGGGTAGATTCTGGCGCGTGTGCTGGAGGGCGTTCTGTCCTCTGTGCAGTTGAAGGAGGAGTTGAAGACGAAGGCGGAGGAGTGCTTGAAGGAGCTGGCGAAGGACAAGGTCGTGAATGTGAGAGATATCGCGGAGAAGGCGGTGGCGGCGTTGAAGATCGAGAACTGTGCGTAAAGTTGTGTTTTGTGGAGAGTTGCTTGTGGAAACACATTTCTTTGGAGGACTCCAAACGGCCAGTAGTGTGCTGGAAATGCTCGTTCCAGTGAAGGCGAAGATCGTTGGGTGCGCAATAGCCGGGTTTGGCACGTTAGAGGCATACCTGGGGTGATTCCGTTTGCTTTGTCGTGATCGATAGATCTCGTTGCAGATGTTACATGCAAAAGGATAGACCGCTTGCGTTCCGTAACACCGTCGATCCGAGAATCGTTCCCTCCTCAAAGGAGAACGTTGTGCTGAAGTGCGTTCGGTTCGTGCAGAGAGTGCAAATGACGTGTAGGTTCGTCGACATCTTAGCTGTACAGTATGCTATGAAATACCTCATGCACGTTCGAAACAAAGTGCACTACTATAACATGAGCACGTTCATGGAGGTGTTAAACCGTCCAAAAGACGTTGGCTTGCTCACCGTTTGCAATCACGTCACGGTGCTGGACAGCGCCAGTATCGTTCCCAGCATCATCCCGCTTGGTAGCCGTCCTCGCTCCCACTCACTCCTAGCCCAGTTGGTGCGCAGTCGGAATTGTGGGTACTGGAACCTGGGAGCGGAGGAGATCATGTTTGACAGCAAGCCCAAGGCGTGGATATCCAGTTTGGTGAAGGTACGCTTCACGGACTGCTCGTAATGCGCAGATCATGCCCGTGAACCGGAATGGAGGCGTTTTCCAGGTGCTGCTATCTGACTTCATCCAGAGAGGCAAGAACGGAGACTGGATCCACATGTTCCCGGAAGGTCGCACGTATCAGGACCAGCTGAAGTCCTGTCGTGATTCCCTCGGAAGGAGATATCGTCCGAGCGGTCGAACGGCTCCTCCGGGACGCGATCTGGGTCCAATGAAGTGGGGCGTCGGAAAGGTGATCTACGATGTCATTATGCACGACGAAGGCGCTGCGGCGAAGTGCAGCTATAAGGACGGAGTGAACAACGGACGGTTGATCGTTCTTCCCTACTACCACTTGAACATGGAGAAGGTCATGCCGGAGAATGAGGACTTGTCGTTGGTGTCGACGTGGCCGGGGAAGAAGGCGGAGGTGTACTGCATTGTGGGCGAGCGAGAGGACGATCACGCCTAGTTTGGAAATCCCATCGACTTTTCGGATATCGTGGAGAGCTACCACCGCGACATCGTGGAGGCAACGGGCGAAGAGGAAAAGAAGAAGGCGGAGTATCGTATGTACAAGGCGATTACGGATCGGTTGGAGCAGGTGCGTTATTCACGTGCAACTGACGACTAGAATATGGAGAGTTTGGAGTACGAGTTGAAGGACATAAGGAAGAAGAAGGCATTCATTTAGTTTATCGGCATGTATGAGTCGTTGTTTGTTGCCATACTGTTTGTAGGTCGGGAAAGGTGTCCTTTAAGATTACGCTCACGTCGGATCCGCGACTTCCTTACAAAGTGTATCTCTTCATTTGTCTTGCACTCATCTGGCTAGGATTAGCATTCCGGAAGAAGCTCCGTTCCTCGCTGTTTTGAAATTTGCTGCACAGCAGGTATTCCTTGGCCTTGCTCTGAATGCGTAGTTTGGTGTGCAGGCTGCAACGAGTGCGATCATTACAAGCGGTATTTGTTACGGATAGGTGTCAAGGATAGATGGTTCTGGCATTAACCCTCAGCAGACGGCCAAAACCGTGTTTTTGAAGTATGGTTCGGAGTTACGACTCATTCCGCGTGATCGTGTTGGTGGTAACTGGGGTTGTTTGTTTGAAAGGCATGTTGAGGGTTTCACGTTATTCTGGGAGTGGTAGAACAAGGAGGGAGTAAAAGGACGGATTACTTCTTAGCTTCCTTCTCCTTCGCTTCCTTGGTGATTGTCTTCTTTCCCTTCTTAGGTGTTTTGTTTTCTTTCTTTTTGTCTTGTTTCTTTTCCTTCACTTTTTCCTTGTTTTCTTTCTTCACTTCTTCCTTCTTGGTCTCCTTCTTCACCTCCTCCTTCTTCACTTCCTCCTTCTTCACTTCCTCCTTCTTCACTTCCTCCTTCTTCACCTCCTCCTTCTTAACCTCCTTCACTTCCTTAACCTCTTCTTTCACCTCCTCCTCCTTGATCTCGTTCACATCACCCTTCTCCTCCCTCGCCTTCCTCTCCAATCTACGGGCCTATTCAATAACCACCACACTCCACCACCACCTTCTTCTCCTGGAATTTCGCTTTCCTCTTCGCAATCTCCTCCTCCGTGATGTTCTTCTACCCCTAATCGCACATGACTGCGCATACCTGTCTTTCCAACTTCGCAGCGGCTCTCCTCTCCTTCTTCTTCGCAAGCCTACGCTCAATCCCACGGACAGCCACTACCACTTCTCCTTTCGCTCGTTTGCTTGCTTCTTCTTTCGTTCAATCACTTCTTGGTTTGTGCAGTTATCAATAACATAGCGACGAGCCCTAATCGTCAAAGAAGGAAAACACGCCGACTTGTGCTTATGCTCCGTCGTCTTGAGATGCTCCAGTGCCTCCTCCATCGATTTGAAATGCTTCTTGAAGCAGCAGCGGCACTATTCCTAAACGGGGGAACGCAGCACTACTCTGACTTCATCTCCCTTCTCAATGTCCGGATACCACAAGTAGCGCGCCGCAGCAAATTCCAAATTCTTAATGCGCCTCTTCGCGTCATCATCCAATTCTTCCAAGTCCTGGTTCACCTTTTCGGTCTGCTCTTGCAGTTTTTGCGCTTCCTCTTCACTGTTAATCTCCTTCTCAGAAGAGGCCTTCTCTTCCTATGCGATGAGTCCCCTCTCCAGTTCAATCGGTACCTCTTTCTTGTTGTTATCCAGTTCGTTGATTAGTTTCTTGGAATCACGGCGACCCATTCTGATATGACTGAACCAAGGAAGGGAGTTTCGTCGACCATTCCAGTCATAATCATGAGCGAACGCGGGACAGTACACCTGGCAGATAGAGAGTATCCTGCTCTCGGTCGAGGAGAATACGACGTTATTCTCTTTGGTGTCGGGTTTCGCGAGTGTTTGTTAGCACTGCTGTTGATCAAAGAGGGAAAGAGAGTTTGCCGTACTTCGCCATCGCTGACGCCGTAGATCCTGATTATCTCAAAGAAGCAGCAATTCGTCTGGGACAACACTTCGTTCGATTTGCTAGTATTCTTATAGCCGTTTCCATGAGATGTAGAAGCTATTCAGCAGATTCAGGGAGGAAGAGCCCACCGATGAGGACTTCGAAGCTCTCGGGAGCAATAAGGACTACCATATTGATTTGGTACCCAAGGTGATCGTGAAGTACGGCAGTATGGCGAAGCTGCTGAAAACCGTTGACGCCTACGACCGGCTTTCCCTGCGCTCGGTTGATCTCCACATGGCGTTCAATGGACGGACAAAGAAGGTGGGAAGGGTGAGAACGAATCGGCCCTTTTAGAGTGTAGTTGCCCACATCCGCTGATGAAGCGAGCCGCTCCTCGCTCCTGAGCATGATACAGCGTATCCGCTGTCGCAGCCTCTTCCAGTCCATCCAGGACTCCTGCCAAGAGACCGAAGCGCAGCCCTCGGCTCCCAAGCCAGCGCTGTCCACCGTTACGATGGAGGACGCGTACCACAAGTACGGAATCAGCGAGGGCACGCAGGGCATGATCGGTCACGGACTCGCCCTGTACGAGAACGACGAGTACTTGGAAGAAGGCGTGAAGGAGACATACGACCGAATCCACCAGTAGACGAAGCGTGCGGAGATGAACGTGTAGGTGCATGACGTGCGGCGAGACGCCCTTCCTCTACCCACTCTCGGGGAAGCAGAGCATGTGCGACGTGCTGCACGCGCTGCTGCAAGAGAAGAGCGAGTACTGCGACATCATGCTGCAGCAGTGGGAGAGAGTGCGGAGTGTGACGCGTAGGACGTCGAAGCAGCTGGTGTTCGAGAACAACCACATCTGCGGAGTCATTGTCGGCGACAAGGCGGCGCGCGCTCCCGTGGTGGTGGGCGACACCACGTGGTTTCGGGACGACCGGCAGAAGAAGACGGGGAAGGTGATTCGCAGCATCTGTCTGCTGAACCACCCGATCGAGGGCTGCGAGCCGGGGAAGTCGGCGGTGATCGGAGTGTACCGGAAGCAGATGGTGAAGGCGGGGTACAAGCCGCGCGAGTCGGACATCAACATGCTGTGTCTGTCGTGGAAGATGAAGATCTGTCCCAAGGGGCTGTACGTCGTGATTCTCTCCACGGCCGTTGAGACGCAGAAGCCGGAGAAGGAGCTGAAGCCTGCGCTGGACTTGCTGGAGCCCGTGTTGGAGCGGTTTGACGCGGTGTCCACGCTGTATCGCCCGCGAAAGGTGACGAAGCAACAGGGCATTTTCATTTTTGCGTCTCCCAGCGCATCGGTGTAGGGGGTGGGAAAGGGGTTAAGCGTAGTTCGTTGGACAGTACTGCTGATGACCTTTTCGAGATTGCGCGAGAGATTACGAATCGTGACCAAGCTGTATAATAGACCATCCTGTGTATCTCGTGTGTTTGCCAAACAGAGCATCCCATAAATCAAATAGCTTTAGTCCTCCTTGTAGTACTTCTCCGCCTGCTCCTCCGCCTGCTCCCAAATGGCGCCAAAGCCGCTAGAATTGCGAGGCGCGTTGGTGCCCATGATCATCTTCAGCTACACGTCACTCCGACAACCCAGCTGTACGGTTTGACGAATCGTCATGTTGCAGAGGATGTAGATGCCCATCTAGGGGGTGAGAGATTGCACGCACAAAGCACCATCGAGCAGTCGTAGTAGTTCGTGCCGCGGATGCTGGAATGGAAGAAACCACGAACCATAGGAAGAGGCTCGAAAGGAAGCTTCGCGACAACAACTCCGTCGTAGCTACACGTGACAAAGGACACGGAATGGTACAAGGAACGGAACACTCCCATGATCAGCATCATGAACATGGAGATAAACACGTTCACCTTCATCGACTTTCCGGAGATGTCCTGCTTCAGTACCTAGTCGTCAGCGAGCGTCCCGCGAAACGCACCCGTTCCTCGTCCTTCAGCTTCTGGATCGCCTTCTTCTGTTTCTTCTCCTCGCTAGCGCTGACAATTTGGTCCTTCTTCTTGGAAACTACGCATGACCCGGTAGAACGCGCACCAACGTTCCTCCGACACTCTCTTAAGCTGTCTCGACATGGACTGATAGTCGGGTGTGTTGTAGATGAATATGCGAGCCACAACTACGCGTCACGCAGAAATCCGAAGGAAGCCACGTTCAGCGGCAAAATTGACCACGAGGGACAAGAAGATCACACTGACGGATTCCTGGAAGAAGTGAGCCATGTGGAAAAGAAGAATGAGTCCATTTGTTTGTGTTTCCCTCCAGACTGCTTGGGTAGGGTGAGAGGGTCGTGGAGGGAGGGATGGTGGTACAGGAAGGACATGTACACAATGCCATGGTGAGGGTTTGTGAGGGAGCACGTTCTCTAGAGGCAGGAAAGACGAAGTGGCGGTGAAAGGAAGGGAGTGAATGCTGTTTTGGTTTGAGAGGATGAAGAAGGAATCGCCAGAAACCGGGGGGATTTTGTGTGTGCAAATGATTTGCATTTAAAGCAAGCTCGCCTGCTTTTCCTATCGTTAGTCTATCAGTTTGTGTTTCGACGCACATACAATGGGAGCATTCTTAGACAAACCCCTCACTGATAAAACGTGCGACTCTCAAGAGGCAAATGGGATGAGAGCATACAGTTGCTCTATGCAGGGATGGAGAATCACGATGGAAGTGGAATCGGGGAGAGTTGCATGAGGCGTAGGACACTCACGTGATTTGCACGGCTCTTGATGGAAACGAAGAAACCGCGTTCTACGGCGTGTTTGACGGGCACGGTGGAACGTACACGTCGGAGTACTGGTTTTCATTTGTTTGCGGGGGTGAGAAGTAGCCGAAACCGTCTCCTCCCCATCCTGCTGTCTCAGCCGGAGTACAAGGGACGCGATGTGCGTCTTGTTTGAGAGAGTCATTCGTAGACGACCCACGAGGACTACAAAACTATCTTTAGAAAGGGCTTCCTTGCGTTGGACGAGGAGCTGCGATCGAAGCAGAGCGAAAACGACAACGACAGGAGCGGAAGCACTGCGATCACCGCCTTCGTTACTCCTCACCACATCATAGTTGCAAACTGCGGTAGCTCATCCCTGGCGCGGTTTACGACTAGGAGATTCGCGGTGCGTGCTCGCTCGTAACGACGCGGCAATTGCCCTGAGCACGGATCACAAGCCCAACAACGTGAGTTCATTTGATGCGAGTAACGAGCAGCTGCCCGAGCGCGAGCGTATCAACGCTGCTGGCGGCTCCGTTATGGCTGGGAGAGTGAACGGCGACCTCGCCGTCTCCAGAGCCCTGGGCGACTTCCCATTCAAGACGAATACGGAGCTGCCTCCCGAGAAGCAGATGGTCTCTCCCGAGCCGGAGGTGCTGATCATCGATCGAAATGACGATGATCAGTACCTGATGTTCGCGTGCGACGGCATTTGGGATGCGATTCCCGAGCCGCAGGAGTGCGTGCAGATCGTGAATTCCTTATTGGTGAGCGAGGAGGGCGGAGATGAGGAGTAGAGGCAATCACTGACAGTGGAGCTGGCTTTGAGCAGCCTCTTCGACCTGTGTCTGGAGAGGAATTCAAAGGATAATATGACAGTTGTATTGGTGCTCTTTAAGAACGCCCCGAAGTGGGAGACGGAGAGGGTTGTGAGGCGTAGAATGGATGAAGCTACAATCGAAGCGATGCTGAAGGAGAAGGAGGAGGTGAAGGAGGAGGAGGAATAAGGTGATTACGTATGATTTAGACGTTGCTAGCGGTGATGTGGTGTGTTTGTTATCGAGGCAAGGGAGTGTGTTAATGTGACGGGCGGCGATTCAGAGTGAGGGTAGGGTTTTATCGATTGTGGTCAATGCGATAGGGTTTTCATATAAGAATGTACTTGTTGTCGCATTCGTTTGGAAACAGGCTTGTTGAAGCGTGTAGTGGCATGATGCTTCATGACATGTCATGACATTGCACAGCCTAGCACTATTCACCACAAATCTGTTACAACGCTTTCCATTCACACAATACTCTTTGGTAATCTCGTATGTCTGTTCATTTGAATACGTTGATGGATTGGGGCTGGTTCTTCATCAAAGAAAGCAGTTTCCTGCCCTATGCTTTCATTCCCTCCACTCTGAGCTCTACTGCCACATACCATACCTTCCGTTGTTGCAGATAGCTGCTCGAGTGATGAAGTACCGTCAGGAACAGTTGATAGTGACTGTCCTGTCCAGAGTGGATTAAGGGCAATTAACGTGCATGGCATGCATGTGCTGCTTCTATGCGGAGCAGTAGAGTGGGTTGTGGGCGCTGTCAAAGCGTCTGCAGGTTGTGTGATGTGGAGAGGTTGTCTCCGTCATCGCCGCGAGCTGTGTGGTGTTTTCACTGCTGCCCTCTTCGAGGAACCATTCAGCGAGTGTGTTTCTGCTTGCTTGTCAGTGGTTCTCTAGTTCCAAGTCTTGTCAGCATTTGCGTATGTCAAGCATGTGTCTGACCCTGCAGCATACGGCAGAAACGTCCTATGGTCAGTACGCCCTTCTTGATGTTCCTTGACGGGAGTTCTGTTTAATCTCTATTATCTGTTCTTCAAGAGCTCTATATTACCATGCTTTACGGATAACGTGCTATTGTACTCAACATGTCTCTGGGAGTTGTTAACAGATGACATTTCTTTGTTCTCTTCACAGGTTCGTTGTACTCGCCTCTGCTTTTGAAGCGCTTCTTGTTTTGCCCGTTGCCCTTCGACGCATTTCTCCAAATCATGTTGCCCTTCGACGCATTTCTCCAAATCATGTTGCCCTTCGACGCGTTTCTCCAAATGAAGCTGCTATCGCTCTCGATGCTCCTCTGAATAAGCATGTCATTCAGAAGACTCATCTCTATGTCACACAGCTCCCCGGTAGTCTTCTTAGCTTCTGTTAAGGAGTACTCCTTCCCCGCATACTCCCAAACACGCCAGTACTCCTCCCTGTAGTGAAGAACGCGGATGATATGGGTGCAAGGCGTCTTCTCCCAACACGGATGATTTGGGTGCAAGGCGTCTTCTCCCAGTGCGGCCGGTGACAGCTGCAGGGGTTGTCCTTGTTCAGGAGGTTGACCATGAAGACCAGCTGGTGCGGCTTGTCGATGACTCTGAAGTAGTAGCGTCTAGCCCTCTTCTTCCTTTCCATCCCAGTGGATTGTTCTGGTTCCGTCACTCCGATGTCCTACTTCAACTATCAGCTCGTTGCTGTAACACTCCACGTAGTGACCTCTCTTCACGACCGTGGACAATACACAACACGATGGGTTGAGGGGAATACAACCCTTCCCATTCTTCATCCAATTCACACAGAGATGAAGAGGGCTTTTGCATTGTCGATTGAGGATGTTTGTTGAAGAAACAGATCACTTGCGTTTGAAATAGGATGCTACACTCTTCGTTCCCTTCGCTGCTTCTGTGAGTTTCGTTCGCTTTGACTTGGGCTGCTTGCTCTCCGACCGCTTCTCATGGGAAGGGGGCGGCAGCTCCACTTCACTCTTCTTCTCCAGATCGCTGCGTTGCACTCTACTCCTTAGCGACGTCCAGAAGCGCGAACTTGAGGGATGCACACAACTCGGTGAACAGAGCATCGTTGATGTAGCGACCGATCATCCGAATTGCCTCCAAATGGCACTCCGTGTCCTCGGACTTCCACTCCTTCTTCAGCACTACATGGAATAACGCAACACGATTCCCACCTTCTTCTGTGATGTGAACGCGCGACTGCAACCACTGAATGCACTTCTCCTTGTTGAAGAGATAGAAGTGGTCGTCCCCGGATTGCTTCTCGTCGCATATAAGATGCACTGTCTTCTTCACGTTCTCGTTGTTCGCCAGAATACCCGCATCTGGATACTCCTGGGAAACGAGCAAGTCTTCTAACTGCATGAACATTGTGGACTGTGCGGCGAGGAAAAAGGGAATGCACAGGAACAGCGGATGGATGGGAGTAGCAATCGTCATTGACCCGTCTAACCATCAACAACACGAAATGAACCCACCTTGAATGACCTGATCATTCACGAACCAACTCGATGGATACGACTCCACGGTGTGTATTTCCAGGAACTGCCCGTTATCATATATGTAGTTGCACTTGCCCCCTTTCTGTCACAATAACAAATCCAAATCTACCTGCTTGGGGGTGAATGAGCGTTTTCACTGCCAATGCGGCGTTTTCACCTACGGCATAAGCGAATCGCATCCCAGCAAGAATACTCGACGTGTAGCCGAATAGCACAAAGGAGTGCGAATTGCTCATTCTTTGTCTGCTTGGTGAGGATGCTGTCCCGATCGATACGTATGCTCCAGCGATTCTGCTAACAGGAAGAATTATCAACATCTTTGCTGCGAGTGAGCGGTTTGGCTGCTCAGCGTCTTCCCTCTGTTCGATGCTTCGGAAAGAAATGTAGTCGTGGAAGTGGAGTGTCACGGAACAGCGGGAGGAAAGGGGAAGAAGGAGAAATCGCAAGAATCGGTGGCGGTCCCGACTCTCGATTTTAAGGCGATACGCGACGACATGGACATATCCTGCTTCATTTTCCGTGTTTGCTGCTTTCCTTGATTTGCAGCGCGTTTCTTCCTATCTGAACAACTCCTACTCCAAAATACAGGCGTCCCGGTTCGACCCGCGGATGATCGACCAGATGAAAGTCGATACGGGCTCCAACGTCGTTCCTCTGAGCACGATTGCTCAAGTGGCTGCGAAGACGCAAATCTCCTTTGTCGTTACGCCCTTCGATCCGTCTGTAACGTGCTACATCTTGTACTAAGTGATAGAACGCCACGGCGTTGCTCAAAACGCTGAAGTCGAGCGACCTGCACCTGAATCCCATGATGGACAAGAACTCCATCCGCATCCAGGTGCCGAAGTGGGAAAGGAGGAAGGGAGTGATGGCTAGAACCACGAAGGAAACGCGACAGAAGCTGATCAAGCAGGTGGGCTCTGAGTACGAGCTGCAGAAGGGGAAGCTGCGGAACGTGCGAAAGCGATACATGGACAAGGTCAAGGTGATCGAGAAGTCGAAGACGATTTCCGAGGACGACATCAAGCGCATGAAGAAGGAAATCGACTCGATTACGGACGCCGTGACGAAGGAGATGACAGAAATGATGAAAAAGAAAGAAAAGGAGCTCGAAATCTGATTGGCCGAACGGATTTCCCCTCTCTTTGCGTTGTCCTTTACTATTGTGGCTTTTGTTGAACACCGAGCCATGTCAGACGAGATGCTCACGGATATCCGAATGTATTCATGTAGGTAACTCGACGGGGTTGAGAAACAGTGCGAATCATGAAGGACGAAATGGTGAACAAAGACACCGTAGTGAAGCAACAAAACCAAATGAAAAGCCTATCTACGGAGCTGAAGACGACGGAGGAAGAGTTCCAGAGCCAGCAATTGCTCAACCTCCAGCTGAGCAACGAGCACAACACCGTGATGACGGACTTGTCGCACATCCTGAACAAGCGCAACAGCATTCTATTGGAGTGTGAAGGACTGAAGAACACGGTCACCATTCTCTACGAGCAACTGCGCCAGGCCCACGCGTTGGTGGACGAAGAGCGTCAGGAGAAGGCGTCCATCGCCGAGCAGCTCTTGGAGGTGGAGAAGCGACTCACCGCGTGGCAGTCCGCTGACACATCCTTGAAAGAGGAGTTGCAATCCTGTACCTGTTGCTGTTCCGTTTGAGTGTAGATCGCACCGCTCTCTCCACCTGCAGGGACGAACAGGAGAAGCGAAAGGAAGAGCTGCGGAAGCAAGAGGAGTGCTTCAGGAGACAGGATGAGGAGCGGAAGCATCGCCAGGAGCGCGTGAAGGAGATGGACGACGAGGTTCATGACATCGAGCAGCAGCAACTAGAGAAGGAGCAGGAGCACATGGCGCTGCAGCAGAAGCTAACGAGCTTGGAGAGTGTAGGGATGGGAGTGAAGTTCCACTGTAGGAACATGTGAGCCACGTGACGGAGATGGACGAGATGCGAGCCAAACTCAGTCAGCTCAAGGAAGAAGAGAAGGAAGGAGCGAAGAAGAGGGACGACATGAAGAAGAAGAGTCAGGAGCGCATTGCATCTGTCCACAATGAACGACAAGAACTCACTGCGTCCATTACCCAGCTCCAATCCGATGTGAATGCAGCGACGAAGGAGAAGGAGGAGGTGGAAGACAGAGCGATGAAGCAGAAGGATGCCACGAGCAAAGTAGCGTTGCTGCTGACCGAAGAGAAGCAGAAGGTCGAAGAGGGGCGTGGAATGCTCCGTGACAAACGAAGAGAAGAAGACACGTTAAGGGAGGAAGTAGCAACTCTTTCTCAACGCGAAGAAGAGTTAAGAGCGAGGGTTTGACTCATCATCCTCATCAACCCTAGAAACAGGGACTGAAAGCAGCACTAGCATCTCTGACATCGGAACTTGACGAAAAGGAGAAAAGGAATACAGAGAGAGAAGAAGTAAAGCAACGGGCAGAAGAGAGAATGAAGAGAGCGCAGCAGGACGTTCAACGGTTGGAATCGGCTCTCTCCGCAGTATCCACAATGAATAGGAAATACGGTGTTGGCACGACGAAGACACACATCACGACATTACGACAGGAATTGAGATATCCAAAGTGCACCTCACATTCGTTTCATTCACAGCACGAGTCTTGAACACCAAATCGAGGAGCAAGTGGGATTTGTTGAATCCAGGAAGAAGGACTATGACGCATGTCTGTTGAATAATGAAGAGAAGCAGAAAAGGAATGCGGTACATGTGAGTGGAGCGAATGAGTCACAGACGGCACACCGCAGCATTCTGGATGCAGAGGAAGAGAGAAAGACGCGAGAAGAACAACTACAGAAAGAAATGTGGTGTGAAATGGACAGGGTTAAGAGATAGGACCGAGAGGAAGAAACAGTATCTCGAAGCAACTAGAAAGGAGCTGGAGAATCTGGTGTCTCGAACGGAGAGCATGAAGGAGGAGATGGAGAAGGAGTGTGAAGAAGAGCTCCGATCGATGACGACGCCACTGCTGAAGGAAATCGCCTCTCTGCGAAGGGGATTTGTTTAGTGTTCGTTATTGTTTGTTAGCGATTCGTTTGAAGGCAATTCGTTAAGCGTTTCCGCGGTTATTCCTTCACAAACTGTGAAAGACAACAGGGCCATTCTTTCTTTTACTAATCATGAAGCGTAATAATTGGAACCCTAATCCGCAAAGACACCGCGGCATTAATCTCAAGGTTGAACAGTTCCGTAAAGGAACCTTTTTGGACCCCGTTAGGAGCTTTGAGGAGCTGGTGGAGTACCTGCTGCCTGAGTACAAGAAGAACATCAAGTACTTCCGCAGATCCCAGGACGGAAGGATCTGTACCTATTCTGATTCAGCCGATCTGTCGAATGGATATGTGCTCGTGTATCTTGATGGTAATCTTTCAAAGGTGGAGAAGTACGTGGATGGAAAGAGAGATGGTATCACGCTCTACAGATTCGCGAACGATTATATCGTTGAAGCGGACTTCAACAAGAACACGGACAAGAAGGAAGGCTACTACCGAGAGTTCATTTTGAACAAGTACTGTATCAAGGACGAGTTTTTCAAGGATGACCTGAAGGAAAACTGGAATTTCTATTACCAGAAACCGAAGGGAGAGACTACGAAGGACAATTGTATGATTGTGGTGAAGAAGGGCTGTTTCCACAATGACATCCTTGTTGGGAACTACTATGAGTACTACGAAGATGGAGTGAGTTTGAAGAAGGAGGCGTTGTATGCTTCAAATAGCATGAAGGAGCGCGTAGTTATAATGGTCGAGTACTTCAGAGATGGCATGGTTTTCCACACAGGAAGCTACAAGAACGGAATACGTAATGGACCGCACGTGTGGTACTACGACAAGCTCCCAAGTAATTATGAGAGCATACAGGAGTTGCAGCAGAGCATTCTCCCACCTCCTAATGAGGACAGAAAACGCGAAGCGTCAAACGACACTACCCCTAATGATGGCGAGAACAAGGATAAACGCCAGAAGATGGACGATGACAAGAGCACAGAGGAGGCTCAGAGAGTGGAGGAGGTTCAGAAAACGGAGGAGGCTCTGGTTTTGGAGAAGGCTAAGCAGTTGGAAAACCGGAAGGGTCCAATTCACTACGAAATGTACTTCAAAGACGGTATGTTCCACGGACCCTGTTTCCTCTATGATATGGACGGAAACAAGTCGCTGATCAACTACGTGAATGGCATGATCTACCTTGTCAACGAGAACCGTCCAATCGATCCCAAGAGCAAGGAGGGCTACGCGCTGTACGAGAGCATTGGCTTCTGCGGCGAGCAGGACATGGGGTATGGTGGTCACACTGACAACGATTGCGCCACCATTATTCGTCCTGAAAGAACGATAGTGAATAGGGGCAGAGACCCTGTGGATGACGATGTGGAGCTCGAGAAGCTGGGCGAGAAGATCGCGTACTACAAGCTGGACGGCAGCGAGGGAAAGCTGGGAATCAAGATCGACGAGGAGAAGAAGTACAGTCAGAAGAAGGAGTTGCTTGAGAAGTACAGAGGCTACACGATGGAGCAGTACGAGGACGGTCACTGTATATGGTTCAACGGTACTCGCGTGATGATGGAGGCCAAGCGCGTGAAGGAGAACGGCGTTTACCTCACCCACTACAGAGGCTACTACAACAACCACAACCTCCACTTCACCCTGACGCTGAACGAGGACGGCGAGCTGACGGGCTACGTCGACCAGTACTACATCAACGGCAACTGCATGTTCACGGGCTTGTTCATCAACGGACAGCGCGAGAACGAGCACTACTTCTACCACGAGAACGGCGAGACCCACGTGATCGCCACCTACCACCACGACAAGCTGACGCGCGAGTCGCTGGGATTCGACGAGAAGGGAAGACAGCTGTTCTTCGTGAGTTACATCGATAACGTTCTGGAGTTCAAGTACGCGTACTATGTGGACGGCAAGATAAGAGAGGAGTTCCGCCTGCGCAACAACGAGAAGACGGGACTGCACTTCAAGTACGAGGACGAGAACAGCTACTGGGTGGAGCCGCTGGTGAACGGCGTGGTCAATGGATTCAGAACGCTTTACCGCGACGGCTCTCTGAAGGTCATTATTCAATATCGCAATGGCAAACCGCATGGCATGCGAATTGACATGTTGAGTGATATCCCGAAGCGCATAATCGTCGATGACAAGCAAATCCATAACTTGGATCTGAATAATGAGAATCAGTAGTATCAGGAGTGACTGTCACAGAGGATTGTTTGTTTTCAGCAATTCATTATCGATCCGACTCCAATCGCGCATACTACTTGCCGTAGACAATGGATAGACAGCTGTTCTCCGTAATTGTCGTTTTTGCTGCCTTTGGAGTAAACGCCATTCTTATCCTCTTTTCCGTAATTCTGCTTGAATATTCTATCATTTACCAGGAGTCCTTTTCATTCAGGAGAGATTGCCCTGTCTGTCCCGTTCTTGACGATAGCACTGAAGCAGGAATTGTCATATTGCATTCCATGGATAATGAAGTAGAAGTACAACCGAATTGCGTCATTGGAATACGCACTCAAGGAGCGAGAGAATACTGTATTTCTGTGTGTTTGTATTGATGGATAGATCATTCAGCTGAATAAGGATCTCGAGAATCTGGTGGGCGCATTGTGCGCGTGTGATGGGTAGAAGATTCGCTTATCGAAGGCGAACAAACTGCAGCAGAGGACGGAGAGGATCCTGTCCTCAGCAAAGGACGAGCTCAGCGCCTGTCTCTTGTCTCCTGGAACGGTGGGATTTGGATGTGTGGGTGTGATGGTAGCGCGATGCAACGCAATCCGGAAAGGTCACGGACACGACGGTGGTGATTGCTCCCGAAACGACCCACGTCGAGAAGTCGATCATGCCCGATTTTGGTTCCCTGCTCTTGACTCCCGTTCCGTTTCGTCGTTGACGTAACTCACAGAGTGCGTACGATTGGAGCCATGTCTCTCACTACTACGAGGAGAGCGTCAAGAAGGATCCGCCGATGAAGGTATGGTTATTGGCAGTGTGATAGTGCAGGCAAACATGAACGTGGATGTGACGATTATCATTCTCTGCGGCAATTGCAGCATGACCACAAAGTTCCCATCCGAGTCCATCGACATGTGCGTCTCTCACTGACTGCTGACCCCTAGTCTGAACAAATGGTACCCGCTGAAGAAGATCTACTTGGAGGGAGTAATCTCGCTTGTGATTGGCTGACGACTAGCCGAACGACCTCGCAGCGTCCACGAAGATTCTATCGTAGCAGCTCAGCCGCGGTGTAACGTGCAGGGAACTGGCAACGGTGACAACGAAGTACGTTCTCGTGGTTGACTCCTCCGTTGAATTCACACACAACTCCAACATCCCGAAACTCCTCGCATTGGTGCAGTCGAACCAGGTGTCCGTGGCCTCTCCCATGCTGGAGGACGCTGCCACCAACACGCTGTATGGCAGCTGCTTTGACGTGCTGTTCAGTGATCGAGCTGACGCGTAGTTGTCGTATCATAATCATGAACTCCACATCAGACGAGGCTACATGGACTCGCTCCCCGGAAACAACGCGCGCTGCGAGCGAGGCGGACCCTATTTCATCACCACCACGGAAACATTGAAGCAGATGTGGCCCAACCAGCCGCTTCCTCTGACTCTTCTTCTCGAGGCCTTCTACTTGGACCTGAAGTCGTTCGAGTTGAAGGTGGGCTTCTGTCCCGGCTCCATTCTGAAGTTCAACAGCATCGCCGCCGCGCAGTACAACGAGACGGAGGTGCGCGCGTGCAACGTGTTCTTCCAGAAGGCGGACCAGCTTCCTGAGGAGAGCAAGCGGTGCGTGTGGAGGAGTTGTGTGAGGGATAGCGCGTTCGCGACCAAGTACCACATCGCGAGTGTCCATTACAGCGACGGCGAGGTCATGACGCTGCCGGAGCCCGTCTTCGCGCTGTACGAGGTGTGGGGTGTGGGGTGGCGTGAGGCGTAGGAGAACAAGATCTACCACCCTCCGGCGTACTACCTGTCGCAGCGCGTGATGCTCCACGCCACCTCCTCCTTGCTGAACGCGCAGTCCATTCCCTTCTTCCTGCTGGACGGTTCGGTTGGCTGCGCGTCTTCATCCATAGAACAGCTGTTTGCTGCTGTGCTGCTGGGCATGCCGTTCCCGTGGGTGGAGAGCATTGAGGGATATATCCTTGCGCCTGACCCGAATTGGAGCCTTCACGAACACACACCACGATGAACCCCATCACGAAGAAGAAGTGTGACTACTTCGACATTTCGAGTGGGCAACGGTGTGGAATGTGAGATTCAGACAGCGCGGCGCTGAAGCAGGTGGCGGCGTTCGGACTGGACATCATCCGCAATGAGGAGGACAGCAGCGTGTGCTTCGGCGTGAACCTGAAGGACACGGGCTCCAGCGAAGAAACGCCCGTGGGTGTGGTGGTTCGCCACCTGAACTACGAAGCCTTCTCGGACTACTTGATCCCGTTGAAGAAGATGAAGTTCATGGACGTGGAGGTGCTCGTGCCGAACAACCCCGTCGCTTTCTTGGAGAAGATCTACGAGGACAGCAGCGATGCGTTGAAGGAGGTGAATCTCTTCGAGGAGACCAAGAGTCATCACAGGTTGTGGGAGCACGTAATTGCAGCTCTGTTGCGTGAAGTGTAGTGCGAAAGAGACGTGGATCCAGAGTACACGCCGATGTGTATCAGTTCCCCGTTCGAATTCTCGGAGGACGTGGACAAGTGTATTAGGAACCCTAGTGTGTAGAAATAGGCTGTGTTTGTTGGGAAAGAGAGCCGTCCAAATTCGCCCCGATTTTGAACTCCATTTCATGCGTTGTTTTCTGCACAATCTGGAATCCAATGCCTAGAACCTTTAAGGTAGTTTCTCTGCCTAGCAACAACCTTGCGTACGCCGCGATGTGAAGATCGTGACGACTAGATACACGAATTGTGTGTATGTCTCCCAGAAGGACTACGATAAAGTGGGATACGGAGTGCAATCTTTATGTGCAGCTCGCCGAGGAAGCGGGAAAGATCGACGAAACAAATCCGGGTATCTTGGTCAAAGTGAACGATTTTGTGTTTACGGCAAGGTGCGGTGTGTCTACGTGGCATGACGTGACTAGACCGTTCGACGGAATGGACAAGCACACCATGGCTTTTGGCATGCTGCAGAGAATGTGCGCGCAGCTCGCCAACAACAAGGACATCGAGGTGGAGGTCTACCCCGAGGACGAAATCCGCGTGATCAACAACGTCACCTTCGAGATTGACCTCATCAAGAAGAACACGAGCGGGAAGGTGTGTCCTCTACCCCATCCTTACGAATAGCCCATCGACGTGGACTGCGACAAGCTGACGACGATGATGAAGGATCTCTACGGTCGTCAGATGTTCGCCACGGACCAGCTGGTATTAGCCTCTCGCCGCAACTCACATCTAGCTGGTGGTGCAGCTGGAGGGATTGGCGCTGCGCCTGCAATGCACGGGCATGGAGTTCATCCAGCTCGACAACGAGAAGTCCGATGTACCCATTCTTCCCCGCCTCCATTCTAGAAGATGTTCGGCCGTCCGTGCGGCCAGCTGGTGAAGGCGAGCACGCTGCTGTTCAAGAAGAAGAAGGACGTGGCGATCCGCATCCAGGGCGGCGCCTCCAGCGGCAACAGCCGACTCTTCGAGCGCGGCTTCAACTTCCAGGCGATGGGCATCGGCGGTCTCGACAAGGAGTTCGCCGACATCTTCCGCCGCGCGTTCGCGTCGCGCGTGTTCCCGCCCGAGGTGTTGCGCAAGATGGGCATCAAGCACGTGCGTGGCATGCTGCTGTACGGCCCGCCCGGCTGCGGCAAGACGCTGATCGCGCGTCAGATCGGCAAGGCGCTGAACGCGCACGAGCCGAAGGTGGTGAACGGTCCCGAGATCCTGAACAAGTACGTGGGCGAGTCGGAGGCGAACATCCGCGCGCTGTTCGAGGACGCGGAGAAGGAGCAGGAGGAGATGGGCGACAACAGCGATCTTCACATCATCATCTTCGATGAGATCGATGCCATCTGCAAGGCGCGTGGCGGCGCTGGAGACGGCACGGGCGTGCATGACAGTATTGTGAACCAGCTGCTGTCGAAGATCGACGGCGTGGACGCGCTGAACAACGTGCTGATCATCGGTATGACGAACCGCAAGGACCTGATCGACCCCGCGCTGCTGCGTCCGGGCCGTCTGGAGGTGCACGTGGAGATCGGTCTGCCGACGTTCGAGGGCCGCGTGCAGATCCTGAGCATCCACACGAACACGATGAAGAGCAACGGCTTCCTGAGCGACGACGTGGACCTGGCGAAGCTGGCGGACCTGACGAAGAACTTCACGGGCGCCGAGCTGGAGGGTCTGGTGAAGAGCGCGTCGTCGTTCGCGCTGGAGCGCGAGGTGGACATCAACAACCTGAGCAAGGTGAATATGGATCCGGAGAAGATGCGTGTGACGTGGGACGACTTCATGAAGGCGCTGAACGAGGTGCAGCCGGCCTTCGGTCTGGAGAAGGACGAGCTGTCGATCCGCTACCGCAACGGCATCATTGAGTACGGCGACGACTTCAAGAAGCTGTACAGCGAGCTGATGACGATGGTGGAGCAGGTGCGCACCAGCGAGCACACGCCGCTGCTCTCCGTGTGTCTGGACGGCATTCAGGGCTCGGGCAAGACCGCGCTGGCGGCGTACCTGGCCGTGCAGTCGCAGTTCCCGTTCGTGAAGTTCATCTCGGCGGACATGCTGCTTGGTCTCGCTGACAGCTCCAAGGCGAGTCGCATTTCCGCTATCTTCCAGGACGCGTACAAGTCGCCGCTGTCGATGATCATTCTGGACGACCTGGAGCGTCTAGTGGAGTACGTGCGTCTGGGTCCGCGCTTCAGCAACACGGTGCTGCAGGCGCTGCTGGTGCTGATCAAGAAGGTGCCGCCCACCGAGGGCCGCAAGCTGATGGTGGTGGCGACGACCTCGCAGCGCAACGCGATGGAGGAGCTGGGTCTGATGGACGTGGGTGTGGGTGTGGGAGGTGACGTGTAGCCGTTCAACGTGGTGCTGGACATTCCGGTGGCGTACGACCCGAAGGAGGTGGCGGAGATTCTGCGCAAGGCTGGCGGCATGAGCGAGGAGGTGATTGCGAGAGTGTCTTCCGAGATCACGATGGGCGTTCCTGTGAAGGAGCTGCTGCTGATTCAGGAGATGGCGCGTAGCGACAGCAAGGATGGCGTGATCGACTACGAGACGTACATGGACTGTTTCCACTCTGTTCATCCTGATATGTGGTGTGTTTGTTGGTGTTAAAGACAATCAGTGTGCTTGTCAGAAGAGTATTAGTGTATTCTTGAGCAAGAATGAGAACTCCCGAAAGCAGAAAAGAAACGCCCCACCGTCAACGATTTGCTACAGAAAACAGGCAAATAAAGAGAACAGTCCTCGTTGTAGCGGTTCATCGGATCGATGTGGTTGTCGCACACTCTAGAGGTGACAGAGAAGGACGAGCCCCACTCTCTCAGCTTCTCATTCTCCAGTCTCGCTTTCACTTTGTATATATACTCCTTTGTCTTGATGCTGGGCAAGATACTCCTAGTCAGCACGTGCTTGCGCACGGAGTTGGGAAAGTGGTAGTTTTTGAGTTGCTACGCCCGTGAGACACGATTCGAGCCAAATACGTAATCCACCTTGGGAATCAGCGACTTGAGCACCTTCAGCTCCTTCAACGTCACCATCGAGTCAATCGCCGTCTAGTCGATCAGCAGAAGAGAAGCGGAGCGATACCTGCTCGTAGGTGCTATCATTGCCAGGGACCTGATACGCACCTCGCACAATCACGCGGCTTTGGACGAGACATCCATTCAAAGCAGGGAGACACCGTGACGCACACCTACTCAGCATGGGAAAAGAGAATGTGATTTACACCCACTAAACAAAGGAAAAGAGAGCATCAAACAAACACCCCAACGCAAATGCCACTTACAGAGTGTTCAAAGCACCCTTGAGGATCTCGACGAAGTCGTTCACGTGCTCGGGCTCCTCCGTCTTCACGGTGATCTTGCAGTTGTTCTGCGCCACGAGAAGCTCCGTCTCGAACGCCTTGCCAGCGTGGTACGCCACCAGGAAGATCTTCATCACCTGTCCCATGTAGCCGTTCGCCACGAACGCGATGTTGTACATCTGCAGCGCGGACTCCACCATCTTCGGGTCCGAAGGCGCGCTCGGGATCTGGAAGGTCTCCGTGTGCGCCTCGGGCAGCGTGGTCCACTTCTGCTGGAAGGTGCCGCGGTCGGTGGTGGGGGCGGGGTCGCAGGAGAACACGGCGCCGAGTCCCATCATGTCGTCCATGCCGCTCGTCGCGGGCGCGCTGTCGAAGTTCATGAAGTCGTCGAAGCCACCGGCAGCAGGCATCTCGGCGGGCGCAGCCATCTCCTCAGCACCCATGGCGTACTCGGGCGCGTCGGCAGCGGGCGCCTCGTCGTCGATCTCCTCGTCGTCGTAGCCGAGGTCGGGCACGACGAGCTCCTTGGTGGTGATGAAGTGCGCGGCGGGCTTCTCGTAGAGCACGGAGAGCGTGTTGAACTCGTTGAAGAGCGTCTGCACAAGCTGCTCGTCCATCTCCACGAAGTTCTGCACGCCGTTCTCGGTGGTGTCGATCACGCGTCTCGCCGAGTCCACGTCGTTCATCAGCAGGCGGTAGTACATGTGCACGCGGTCCAGAATATCGGGCGTGGCGTCGTCCTCGCTGAGGCTCTTGAAGAGACGGCCCAGCATCGCCTGCATCTCGGGCGCGCGGCGGAAGAAGAGCTTCACGGCGGTGGTGAGGAGCTCGAGGCGCACGCAGCTGCTCTTCTGCTCCTCGATGTCGTCGATCAGCGGCTCGATGATGTACGGCGCGTCGGCGCAGAAGTCGGGGAAGGTGCCGATCAGCCACAGGCAGGCGGCGCGACCGTTGGGGTCCTCGGTCTTGCGGAGGATGCGCGGCACGTGCTCCATCACCTCCTCGGCGTTGTCGGGGTGCTTGCGCAGCATGTCCTGCATCACGATCATCGTCTCGGCGCGGATGTAGTCCACGTCCATGTCGAAGAAGTCGATCAGCGTCTCGAAGCAGCGCGTGTGCGCCATGTCGAGCGAGAGGCCGAGCTGGCAGATGGCGCGGATGGCGGCGCGCGAGGTCACCTCGTCGCCTCCGGGCACGTACTCCTTGAGCTCGTTGAGAATGTCGACGAAGTTGGTCTCGCTGGCGAGCATGGGCAGGATGTCGATCTTCATCTGCTGGATGAACGTGGGCTCGTTGTAGCGGCAGTAGAACTGTCTGTACTCGTCCTGGAAGGTCTCCTTGCACTTGCGCAGCAGCAGCTTCATGTGCGCGAGCACGCAGTAGGCCACCTCGGGGATGTTGCTGGCCATCAGCGTGAGCAGCGGCTGCTTCAGACGCGACATCACCTGCTGGAACACCTGCGGCATGTTCTGCGTGAAGGACAGGTACACCTTGGTGGTGGCGAGGATGACGGCGGTGTTGTGGTAGCGCAGGAAGGGCTCCAGGAGGTTCATGATGCCGAACAGCTCCGTCTCGTTCTCGGGCTGGTACTGCGACACGAGGTCCAGCACGATGCACATGCACCACTCGTTGAAGTCGTTCAGACGGTTCAGCAGGTGGTGGATCAGCGCCTTCGTCTTGGGCAGGTCGCCGGTGATTTCCTTCAGAGCGAGAAGCGCGTTGGTGACCACCAGCGCGTCGGTGTCCAGCACCAGGTTCTGCAGAGCCGTCACGAGGTTGCTATCGCGAATGCGGTCCTTCTCGATGTGGTACACCTTCAGCACGCCCATGATGGCGTTGCGGCGCACGTACGCGCTCTGGTCAACCAGTCCACGCTCCAGGCACGGAATGACGTACTCCACGACCGTCTTCAGACGGAGGGAGCAGAGGGAACGGAGAGCCATACCGCGCACGGTGGGGTTCTCGTCGCGGCAGTCCTTCTCGAAGGTGTTGATGGCGAGAATGGCGAGATCCTGGTTCTGCTTGGCGTAGGTCACGAGGAACTGGTTCGTCATCTTCTTCACCACGATATCCTTGGTGATGGAGATCTATCCGTGAAGGCAGCGACGAAAGGGAACCATAATCACGGGCGTGAAGAGCTTGGACATGTCCACACCCATGGTGGAGAAGTTGATGACCTTGCGCATCACCTCGCGGAGCTGCATCACGTTCTTCTGCACATCGGGGTTGTTGAGCAGCTACGCATCAGAATCGTCCACGCCACCGCCCACGGCCATGAGCTCGTTCACCTCGCCTCTCTTCTTGGGCTGAGCAGCCTTCTGCATAGCCTCAGCCTGCTTCTCAGCACGGGTCTGCTTCGCACGGCTGCCTCCACCAATGCCGGGAGGAGCGTTGCTTTCCTTTTGCTTGCGACGGAACATTTGTGATTTGATAAGAGATTTATGCAGTTTGGTTCAAGATGATTGTGCAGAATAATCCGTCTAATAAAGCCGGCAGGAATACAGAAATAGGGACGGATCCATCCTGTATTATGGGGACATTCATGACGGTGGAATCGGAGCCTTTTCGTTTGTTGGAAACGGGCGTATTTATGCCGCGAGAAGGAAAGCGACAAAGACAGGTGCCTTTGTGTCGTTGACGATGTCGAAGTTTGGAGAAGTGGATACTGGGCGGAGTGCGTGAAGCGTAGCTTGTATTGGTGCTGGGAGATGCGCACATTCCCTACGCGGAAAAGGACTATCCGGAGCTCTTCAAGAAGATGCTGGTAAGAAGAATCCGCCGTCGATAATCCCAAGGTCCCCGGCAAGTTCAGCCACATCCTCCTTACGGGAAATATGTGCACCGAAGTGGAGGTCTCCTTTTTCAAGAGCATCTGCCCTGATGTGATCGTGCTGTCTTCCGTCGAGGACGATGTTGCCCTTCTCTTGCGTTGTGACGGGTAGACAGAGGGCAGTTCGGATATAGTTCGCAAGGACATTGCGGGGTACAAGGTCGTTGGCGTGGAGCCCGCATCCTTCCTGATGATCACCGAGGAGAACATCACCAAGGTGGCGAAGATCGTACGATGCATCGAGCAATCATTACCGTGTAGGAGAAGGCGGACATTGTTGTCTATGGAGAGGGACACAAGGTGGTCGTGGAGCAGAGAGACAACGTGGTGTACTTGAATCCTGGCTCGATTACGGGCGCTAAGGTCCCTGGAGAGAGGTAGAGTCGACGCGTGTGTGGTGAGGCGTAGTGAGGAAGGCCCCAGCTTCTTGCTCCTGTCTCTCCTCCCCTCCGAGATCACCGTGTTTACTTATAGAATTACAGACGGAAAGTTGGGCGTGAAGAAGGATACATATAAAAAGAACGAATAAGCGTGTGTGTTGCAAACAGGAGAAAGACACCGAAGCAGCTTGACGCGAATCATAAACACGGCGTCTGGGGGAATCGACGCCGACTTCAACCCCTTCTTGCCAAATCCCCACTCGGGTCGGATCACCGCCACACGCTCGCCTCCCTCGCGCATCGCTATGCTTCACATCACACCACACTTCTACTTTGAATCACCTTGTCGATGCCGGGACACAGCTTCGCCACAGCCACCTGCACCTTCGTTTTGAAGGGAAGACGGGACTTGTCCTTGGGCTCTTGGGAGTCGATTTCCGTTCCATTGGGGAGGACCAACTTGTAGCTACTCGGTGAAATGATGCGTCTTCCCCCACGAGATGCAGACACGCTCCCCTTTCATGGGGATTGCTCCTGATCCCGGAGTGACATCCTTGTATCGAACGTAGTCGCCCAAGCGAGAGTAGCCCTGCGATGAAGACCATGGAGAACGAGACTACGTGAACATCAAACGGATCAAACGAAAGGTCACGCGGAGTCGGCTCCGAGTCTGCGATTCCCATTTGACGCTTCAGGGCGTTCAGACTGGCGATATCGACATCGTGAACGTACCCCATCACATGGACCGGGACGGTTCCGTCACACTCCAATCGAATGGACATTTGGGTGGGCTTGAAGTCCATGTTCAAGCGACATTGTGGGTTCTCTACCGCTCAGACCCGCAGACCATCCGTACTTCTTGACAAATATGCGACGGGTATCGTCTTCTCCTCGACGGTCGCTTTCACGACGGTGATGGCGGAAGCGGGCGGAAGCGAGGCGAGTGCAAGCTAGTTGTGACTTCCGACCTGTTTGCACAACGTTCGTGATCGTCACGGATCGACATAGGAGAGCGACATCCAAGGGCTGTCCTGGAGTGATCTTGGCTTTACGACCGAACGACAATAACGCCTACAACGTCGCCGAGGAAGTACTTTTCCGGCTCCTCGCTCATGATGAAAGAGAGTGAACAAACACGAGACAGGAATCCATTTTACAAGTTACCGTTAACAAAGCGAATCATCGAGTTGATCGTCTCGATCCACATCTTCACGTCCCCCTTGATCGTCCGGAAAACGTACGTCTTCCCGCTCTACCGATAAGAATGGAAATTCGTATGCGTACAACCACGTCGTCGAACGAGAAACACCGGTCGGTGAGGCACTTCACATTCGCGATCTCCTTCATCGTCAAGTTCATCACCAGCTTGCCGTTGTGCAGATTCAGGCAGAATATGCGCGGATTCGTCGTGAGCACCAGCTACCCCTGACATCGCCGATCCATCGCTACCATGTACTTGAAGAAGGAGAAACACCGTCCTCGCAGCAGCGTGCTGCTGTACAGAACCTCCTCCGTCGTGCTCAGGTAGCCCTGGCAGCTCTTGTCGCCCATCTCGTTCGGATGGTGACTGCCGCGCTGCTGCGCCAGCCCTGGCATCAGCGCCATCGTGAACGCCTGCTGGCGCCGCTGCACCTCGCTGGCGGCGAGATCGTTGGAGGCGGCGATCTGGTCGAGGGGGAGCTGGAACTCCTTCTGGAGGGCGGGCGGCGTCGGCACGTCGGTCGACTCGTCGTCCACTGTGGATGAGGCGAGTGTGGGAGGAGTACGGGGGAAGGTCTTGTAGGCGGCGTTGTGCACGCGCGGCGGCTCCTTCTCCACCGACACGATGTTCACAGTTGTGGCATCGGAAAGCGGCACCTCGTCCGCCGCTTCGGGGGTCTGGGGGTGAGTGAGTGAGTGCAGGGGAACGCGAAGGGCGGGAAGGGGTTTCGACGGAGGGTGATATGGCGGATTTGAGGACAGAATCGTGTCGAAGTGAACGCCTTCGAAGAAGGGGTGGTTCTAGAGAATGAGGTGGAGCGAGGGGAGCAACGAAGAGGAGGGAAGAGTCGTGCGCACCAATTCGCTGTTCCGGATCCAGTCGGAGAAGCTTCCGTAGCAGGTCCTACGCATGAAATGAATATATGGTAATCACTTGGGCGGATTCCGGAACGGAAGGCGGGAAAGCGAAGGAATCGACATCGAATGAGGTGATCTTCTCAAAGATGAGATAACTATGCGTTAGGGAAGAAGACGATTCGTGCTCGTTTTCCTCGCTAAACAGAACGCTCCCCGTGAGGAGTTGGTAGATGATGCAGCCCCAGGCCCAGAAGTCAGAACTGAAGGAGGGGACCTTTCCGTCCAAGACTTCAGGAGAAATGTAGGAACTAGAGCCACAGAAGGTGTAGCCGCGCCCTCGCTTCTTTTCCTTCTCGTCGGTAACGGGCACGACGTCGTTGAGAAACAGGATCGTTCCGAAATCGGTCAGCGAAATATGCCCCGACTCTTGCAGGAGCACGTTCTCCGGCTTCACGTCGCGATGAACGGCGTTGTGCTTGGTGTGGATGTAGTCTAGCGTGATGAGTATCTACCCATGACAGCAATCCGGAAACACGACTTCGGCAGCGTAGAACTGAACGATGGGGAGGGGACACAGTTTTCCCTGATCGTGGAAACTCCTAGAAATGACACACTGAATCCAGTCAGCGACTTGATCATAGAGGCCAAATCGCCTCCAGGACAGTACTGAATGACAAAGTACAGGGATTCCGAATCCTACGATTCAAGAAGTGCGAGAGAACGAACTTGGAAGGAGTAATGCAGCTTCGAGATGAGCGGATGGTCAAAACGCAGGAGCGCATCGCGTTCCGCCATTACAGAGCGCTTCTTGTTTTCCTACAATGTGACAAGTGGATACGCACTGCGCACCTTTCGGATAAACTGTTTGTTCACGATCTTCACGGCGAAGTACTCTTTCGTGTCTTTCTTCTGCGTAAAGAGAACCTACGCATGATCGGCGACGAATGGACCCACTTTGGAGTAGGCCCCTTCGCCCAGCTGTTCACCGAAAACGAAGCTATCCACGCCAATCTTCTACACGTTCATGTATGCATCGAGGCAATCACTTTCGTTGCAGAGCTCATTTGAAGTGAGTGTTCCACAAAACTGATCGTGGCTTGAGCGTATTTGAAGAGAAAACAACCCCATTTGAAAATTCATCACACAACCTATATTACAACTCGGAGGACGCCCGTCTCTCCAACTCATCCTGGATGCGCCAAAACTCCCGCTCCAGTACCTCACCGAACACCTCTTCCGAGTACTGCTCCACCATATCCCTGCGCGCCTGCTCTCCGAGCGTCGCCATCCTCTCTCTGTCGGACAGAACGCTCTTCATCGCCGCTTGCAACTCCTCGCGATCCGGCTCCACCAGCTGGTGTCCCTTGAACGCCCCCTCCTCGATCGTCACCTACCCCTCACTCCCCCCACTCGAACCCACATGGGAGCGAACCGAAATGGGAATGCTGTTGTTGCTGTTGACGAAGGTCAGCGCTCCGCCGTAGCCCGTCGTGATCACCACGCACCCGCAGCTCATCGCCTCCTGCGCCACACGCCCCCAGCCCTCGCCCCGGGTCGGCAGCACCACCGCGCTCGCCTACCCGTGACAGCCGCCCATCACACAAACGAGGTTGTAGAAGTAGGGCAGGAAGGACTGCGGCGTGTACGTGGTCAGCACCTTGAAGTGGGGCAGCGTCCCTCGCCTGTCCGCGGCGTACCGGCTGCGGATGAAGTCCTCGATCTGGGCGTCGATGGGGTCTAGAGTCAACGCAGCGAGAAAGACGGACGGTCTTCGTGGTACTCCTGCGTGATGATGAACAGCGACACCTTGTCCTGCTTGGAGAAGGCGGAGAAGAACGCGTCCAGCAGGATGTCCCAGCCCTTTCGGAACTCCCACTTGAACAGCGCCAGGAACACGTCCGTGTGCGTGCCGTACAGGGGATGGCGCTCGAACACCTTCTCGTAGAGGTAGGCGCGAGTGATGTTGAAGGCGTTCGCCGCGTCTTCGCGCACGCTCATCGTGGAATGGAGCGACGGGATGGGCCTGAAGAAGGCGGTGTTCACCGACTCGCCAACCACGCGGATGTTGCGGACGCCGCCGCGCTCGAAGACCTCCTTCATGAAGACGGAGGGCACCCACACCTCGTCCATTCGGTTCATCTTCTTCGCCCATCCTTTCGGAATGCGGTCCGTCTCAAACATCGTTCTCCCGATGTGATAGGCGCTCTTCCCAGGGAACAGAGGACAGTCGCTCGTGTCGTAGTCGGCGGGCTTCCACGCGCCGGGCTCGCTGTGGCACACTTCAATCAGCGTGGGCTGGCGATTCCACGAAGATTTGTTGATGAGACGCCATAGCTCTTGCTGCTCCTACGAGTGAGCACTGCGCCGTTTTCCGACTTCGCCCGATAGCCCCGAAATGAAACCCTGGTTCACAGCATCGCCGTGCTACGCGGTAATATGAGGGGAAACGCGTTACCTGCTGAATGTGAACGTCAAATCCTCGCTTCTCGATGGCTCGAACGAGAGAGAGCGCTTCGGAGCAGTAGCCGCCGCCACTCAAAAAGGGAGCACTCCAGAACACCTAGCGCATGAAAAGAGACGCGAAGAAAGACCGAAATCCCCTTGTTGCGATGATTCGACACTTCTTCGGGCGTCAACACGCTCAGCTGACTCCTATCCGTCACACGCACGAAGGAGAGCGACACTCGGAACAATGTGTAGCACAGGAGAAATACGGCGGTAACGGGCAGGAGCACGCGTCTGCACGCCATTTTGATGATGGACTCGGGTGAGGAGAGGACGAATCGAAAGATTGAGCCTTCTGGGACGAGGCGAAATATGCCCCCTAATTGTCGCCGCCTCCCATAGAAACGGCAGCTAGAGGAATACCGCCAGGATCCACGCCAACCCAAAGAATGCCGCTCTTTTTTGGCTCCAAATCCTTGAAACGCCATTATTTCTTATCCAAACCGCGACAACGCCTTCCTGAAAGCCATGTCGAACATGGAATACTCGTTTAAGCTGGACGATGCCTTCGTGGAGAAGTACAAGAACATCACCCCTCCCTTCGGCTTCAACGGACTGGGAGAGACGATCTACCGCCGCACCTACTCCCGTCTGATCAACGGAAAGCGCGAGCGCTGGTACCAGACCGTTCGCCGCGTGGTGGAGGGAACGTACTCGATTCAAATGAACCACATCAACACAAACCAGCTGGGATGGAACGACGAGCAGGGACAGCGCTCCGCCCAGGAGATGTATAACCTGATCTTCAACATGAAGTTCCTCCCACCGGGCAGAGGTCTGTACTGCATGGGAACGGATATCGTGCGATTTTGCGGCTCGCTTGACGTCTAGGTGCACCAGAAGAACCTCGCCGCCGCGCTGAACAACTGCGCGTTCGTCTCGACGGAGGACATCGACAAGGACCAGACGCTCCCCTTCGAGTTCCTGATGGATGCCACCATGCTGGGCGTGGGCGTGGGCTTCGACTGCAAGGGCGCCGGAAAGCTGGTGATCATCGTGCGTGTCGTCTTTCCGCCTGACCTCTAGGGACCGAGCACCAACGATGTCGAGACGTTCGAGATTGAGGACAGCCGCGAGGGCTGGGTCCACTCGGTGGGCGCGCTGCTGCAGAGCTACTTCGGCGAGGAGGGAAGGCGTCTCCCCAAGCTCCAGTTCGACTACAGCCAGATCCGCAAGGCGGGCGAGGACCTGAAGACGTACGGCGGCAAGAGCAGCGGTCCGGAGCCCCTGATCGAGCTGCACCGGACGCTGAGCAAGCGCCTGGACAAGGAGATCGGGAGGAGACTGTCGTCGACGACGATCGTGGACATCTTCAACATGATCGGTCGCTGCGTGATCGGCATCGGGAACATCCGCGCGGCGGAGATCGCGTTCGGCGAGGAGGACGACGAGGCGTTCCTGGACCTGAAGAACTACGAGGTGAACCCGCAGCGCAGCGCGTACGGCTGGACGTCGAACAACTCGGTGTTCGCGCGCATTGGCATGGACTACAGCAAGATCGCGCAGCGCATCGCGAAGAGCGGCGAGCCGGGGCTGGCGTGGCTGGAGAACATGCGCCACTACGGACGCATGTGCGACCCGCGCAACGACAAGGACATCAAGGTGAAGGGCGGGAACCCGTGTCTGGAGCAGTCGCTGGAGTCGTACGAGCTGTGCTGTCTGGTGGAGACGTTCCCCGACCGCCACGCGACGCTGGAGGAGTTCAAGCGCACGCTGAAGTTCGCGTACCTGTATGCGAAGACAGTGACGCTGGGTCGCACGCACTGGGCGCAGACGAACCGCGTGATGCTGCGCAACCGCCGCATCGGGTGCTCGGTGAGCGGCATCGCGCAGTTCCTGTCGCACCACAACCTGGAGGAGCTGCGCGAGTGGCTGGACGAGGGCTACCACACGGTGCAGCACTGGGACGACATCTACAGCGAGTGGCTGTGCGTGCCGCGCTCGGTCAAGACGACGTCGGTGAAGCCGTCGGGCACGGTGTCGCTGCTGGCGGGCGCGACGCCGGGTATGCACTACCCTCTCGGCAAGTACTACATCCGCCGCGTGCGCTTCCAGAAGGACTCGGACATGCTTCCCGCGCTGAAGCGCGCCGGCTACCACATCGAGCCGTGCATCGGGCAGGAGAAGACGATGGTGGTGGTGTCGTTCCCCGCGTGCTCCGGCGAGAAGGTGACGATTCAGGAGGACGTGTCCATCTTCGAGCAGTTCTCGCTGGCGGCGTTCCTGCAGCGCTACTGGGCGGACAACCAGGTGTCGTGCACCATTAGCTTCGACCCTGTGACTGAATCGAAGAAGATCACGAAGTGTCTGGACTACTTCCAGTACCAGCTGAAGGGTTGCGCGATGCTGCCTCGCATCAAGCTGGACATGTTCCCGCAGCTGCCCTACGAGTCGATCGATGAGGCGACGTACAAGAAAATGATCAAGGACCTGAAGCCCATCAACTGGGACGTCGAGGACAATATAGCGGACGAGGTGGTTGACGGTGGGGTGTGAGGATTGTGGGTGATGCGTAGACTCGTGTGTGAGCAACGTCATCCGCTCTCCTAGAGAGTGCAACTTCTGCGATACGGAGCAGTCCGAGATCTCCATGACCGGAGAGTACAAGGCGGACTAATGTGTATACTATTCTGTGTTTATTAAACACGACACACGCGCTCAATCGACCACTCCATGTTCATGATGGACACGGGCTCGCCAGCCTTCTCTACCGCATTTCAGTCCACGCGCAACGCCTACCATCGAAGTCCGCGAAATCGTCCTGCAGGTCCACGTTCTCGAAAACGCTCCCGCTCGACGCACGTACGTTGAAGCCATCCTACATCTCACGAATAGCGAGTGGCGCACACCGCGGGCTGGAAGCTCGAGAGCTCGCCTCCTCTCACTTCGAACTTGGCAACGATTCCGGGCTCTTCGAATTGGGTCGTCTCGCTGGGGAACTTTGAAAGCACGTTGATGATGATCTTCCTCTTGCACCTACCCATTGAGACAACGAGAAGCGCAAACCCCTTGCATTTGTACACACAGTTGCACGAGCCCCTGGACTCGGGCACGTCCATCTCCTCCTTCGGGGATATTTCGATGTAGTTCGCCGATTCCTCGCCACAGTTGGGACAGAGCACCTTCATTCTCCAAATCGTGTCTTCCGTGACTTCAACCGAGTCGACATTCTCCACCTCGGCTTTCAGCAGCAGCGCGAAGTTCGTCATTTCTCCCAGTTCGGCAAATCCGCAAGAGAATAAAGATCCCCTTGGGTTGGGGCGGGCGTTTCATCGGCCAAGCGTGGTTCGCCAGAAAGTGACATTCCCGACTGTATCGAGCAGAATGCATATCTTCGTGAAGACCGTGACTGTAGGAGGCGTGATGTGCTGTGGCTGATCGGTTTCTAACTGGGGCGTAGGGAAACACCGTCTCTCTCGAGGTCCAGGCCACTGAGACCGTGGAGGACGTGAAGAAGATGCTCCAGGAGAAGGAGAGCATCGACTACGAGAACCAGCGTCTCGTTTTCGCCGGCAAGGAACTGGACGACGCTCAGGCCATCGGTTCCTACAGCATTGCTGAGGAGGCCACTCTTGAGATGCTGTTCAAGATGGCTGGTGGTGTGATCGAGCCCACCCTCGCCGCCCTCGCCAAGAAGTACAACTGCGAGAAGATGATTTGCCGCAAGTGCTACTCTCGTCTTCCCCCTCGTGCTCACAACTGCCGTAAGAAGAGATGCGGACACAGCAACCACCTCCGCCCCAAGAAGAAGCTGAAGTAACTGGGTTCTTGTGTACCATAGTGTTTGTTTGTTTCAAAGGAACAACGATACAGGTTGCCCGTTAGCCACGGGTGGGCGAGAATCGAATCCATAGACGGGCGCTTGGCGGGGTCGGGGCTGAGGATGCTGGAGATGAAATCCTGGCAGAGACTCGAAATCGTGTCTGGATACACAATGGCGTTGTTCTTTATCGCGCGCTGCACCTCGACCAGCGTGTCTCCGGGATAGGGGGGCTTGCCCGTGCACAGTTCATAGGTGAGAATGCCCAGCGACCATATATCCGCCTACAAATGAAGCACAGTGGAAGGGAGCACGTTTGCGGTGTAATCCAGACCCTCGGCGATCTCGGGGGGAATGTAGGCCGGTGTGCCACAAATCGTCGTGCGTGCCATTTCTGTGTGCACCGCCCAACCGAAATCGGACAGCTTTGGCTCTTCCTACGCATGACCAACACTCCCCGTACCAACTCCCTCTCCGATCAGCACGTTCTCCGCCTTTATGTCTCTGTGAATCACGTTCTTCTTGTGCATGTATTGCAAGGCGGTCGCGATCCGCTCGATCATCCACGCCGCCTTCTTCTCCGAAAAGGACCCCTCCCTGTCCAGCATCTTCTTGAGATCACCGTAGGGCCCGTACTCCATGATGATGTACACATTCACGTCGTCCCAGAAGTAACCGTACAGACCGATGATATTCGGATGGCTATTCATAAGGGACACGGAAGGGGCGTCACTTCAGATGTGACTGAACGGTGATCTCGTTATCGAGCAGGTCCACGATTCCTGAGCGCAGGATCTCCTTCTTGGTAATCGTTTTGATCGCAACCACCATCCTGCTCCTCTTTTCGCGCGCCAGGTACACTTTCCCTGTTCCTTATGCGCCAATACACTCCACATACCAAATCGACCCGTTCCGATGCGTGCTCCAATCTCAAAATCCTTAATGGTCCAATAACTGCAAGTCACGCCTCTCCACATGAACAAACTTCGGCTCCATGCTGTATTTTGAATTGAACGCGCTCCCTTCAAAGACAAAGGGTCTGGAACAAACAATACTAATACCGAGGCATTCCCTGCATTGGAGGATAACCCCTCGGGGGAACGCCCTGCATAGGCGGGTAGTTCCTCGGCGGCATTCCCTGCATTGGAGGATATCCTCTTGGAGGCATTCCCTGCATAGGCATTGGGTGCTGGTGGAAAGCGGCCTGCGCCGCTCTCTGCGACTCAAGACGACGTGCTAACTACACATCACTCTCCCCAGCAGAATCGCACAATGTCCTTGATATGCGATTTGAAATAGTTTACATAGCTCTGCACGTGCTGGAAAATGCGCTTGTCGTACAGAATGCCCATCGGTCGGAGTTCCGCGTACTCGTGGTGAATCTCGCCGCGCTTGCAGTATGTGATGCGAAGAAGTCCGATTCGTCCTCTGCTGAACGACAAGAGGTACGGAAGATGGGCAGGGTTCTGCTGGAACATGCCATACACGCGGTCGTCCACCTCTCTCTACGACTCATGATGATCATGCACCACTGTACGTCTCCGAGCAGCACGAACTTCTCGTAGAGCTGGATCGAGCTGACGAGAACGGTGATCTGTCCGATGAACCGATCGATGATTTCGTCCAGCTCCGTGTACACCTCGCCGCACAGACTCAGCTCCTTCCCCAGCATCGTCCGGTCCGACGGGTCCTTCTTGGACTCGAACACGTCGTACGACACGTAGTAGTCCTCCAGCATCTTGTACGTCAGCACGATCTGGTCAATGCCCTGCAGACTGGGACGGAACAGACAGCTGCCCACGGGCTGGTCCTTCAGGATGTCGATGGCGCCCTCCAGGTTCACGCAGAAGTAGTGGCTGTTGATGATGTTGCGCTTCACCAGCTGACGCGCACGTTGCTCCTCGCGCAGGCGGCGGTCCATGTCCTCCAGAATGCTCTTCTCCCACTCCTCCGGCTCCGTCTGGAAGTACGCGTCGTAGCGGCCCTGCGAGCGATAGCGGTCGTTCACCACGGAGGGACAACTCGACAGCACCACGTTGAAGTTTGCTATGTCGATGCTCAGCACGCGGCAGGTCAGCGAATCGCCCTACGCCTCACGCCCGTCACGCTCTCTCACCTCCTCGATGATGTTACGCGCGATCTCGATGTCCTGTCGGTTGTCGCTGAAGTCGGGTCCGTTGATCACGCCCATCAGGTTGTTGTCCAGCTTCACCAGGATCTTCTGTCCCTCGATGACGCGAATCACGCGCGCGATCACCAGCGACCCCACGCGGAACGACTCCTCCGTCTCGCCCGACAACAGGTAGAACAGCTGCTCCGGCGACAGCGACGAAATCATGTCGCGCGAGTCCTGCCCGCCGCTCGTCAGCTCGTTGCAAATCAGTCGCAGCGGAATATCCCCGATTTCTGGAATCTGACTCTAACCGCCATCCGTCAGTCCTACCGCGTTCTCCATCATTCTCTCATCCTCGTACAGGATCAGCTCGTAGCGTCCCTCGTCGTCGCGCTTCTCGTAGCTCTCGTGATGAAGAATCACCTCCGCCACCGCCTCCTGACCCGTGCGACCCACCGTGTTCTTCGTCAGCTCCTCGCAGATGCGCGTCACCACGGGGTACAGGTGTGCGGGCACGCGCAGCATGTCCAGCACGTGGTACTCGCTGTCGTTCTTCACCTCCTCGATGTTCACCATACGCTTCACCGCGAACTCTACCCCTCACACAACGCACGCACGCGCACTCAGGAAGCCGTTGCAGTTCTTGAACACCACGTCGCCCAGCTCCATCACCGACTGCAGCTCCGACCGGTTGTGCAGCTTCGGGCCTTCTTCCGTCAGCTTGTTGACGAAGTCGCGCGCCTTGCGGTAGCCGAAGCCGGGAAGGAACTGAATGAGTGCTATCCGATGAAACGCCCATCCCACACCCACAGTACCCGTCGAGGTACGCCATCACGTCCTGGAGAACGACACCCGCCGACACCAGCTCGTTGCAGATCTCCATCACCAGCGTCTTGCGCAGGAACGACGGCGGGATCACGCTCTGATAGGGGTTCAGCTCAAGTCGGAGCAGGTCGCAGTCGTCGGGGTCGAGCGGGTTGTTATACAGCGCCGCCACCTCGCTCAGCGGGTTCTGGAAGTAGCGCGCGCAGTAAATGGCGAGCTTGTACTGCTGGAGCGCGTGCGGGTAGTACACGTCGTCGTCGCGCGCGAAGCGCATCTGCGCCACCGCGTCGTTGACGATGATCACTTCGGGCACGTCGCGTTGCTTTTCGTTCTATGCCTCACTCTCTCGCCTCTCGCCCACAGCGACAGCGCTCACGCGTTCGCTGATGTTCTTCTGGAGGAGACGCGTCTGGCTCAGCAGCGCGCCGTTCAGGATGATCACGTCCACCTCGTTGTTCTGGTAGATCTTGCACACGTTGTCCAAGAAGGAGTCCATGTCCGCCTTCACCACGGGACCGCCCTGACCCAGAATCGCGTGGTCGATCACCACGCCGTTCTCGTTCAGCACCGCCGCCGTGGAGGACGCCTGGCGCTCGCTGGAGAGGCCCAGCGCCAGCACCGTCGCCAGACGGTTCTACTCGTCAGGCACGCTCCACGCACCCACGTTCCGGTTCTGGTAGCCCTTGTACTGGATCATGTCGCGGAGGGCGCTCCCGCACTTGGCGGCGATGTCGCGGTACGACTGGATGCGGATTCTCTACCCCTCACGCCCGCTCGCCACGCCCACCTCCTTCAGATAGTCCACCGTCGCCTGCTGCAGCGTCGCGCAGCACGTCTGGATCGCCTGGCGCTGGAAGGCGAAGTACTCGGACGACGACGACGTCAGCAGCTGCTCCAGCTGCGTGCGGAACGTGGCGACGCCCTCGCTCACGTCCACGTCGTAGGTCAGCAGGCCGTCGTTCACGCCCTCCTCCAGCAGCAGGAACTCCTCCTCGCGCAGGTCGTACAGCGGCTTGCGGCGTAGACGCTACGCGTCATGATGATCAAGCACCACTGTACCTGCAGACCGAACAGCGCGTGGCTGCCGTCGATCTCCTTCACGCCCTCCTCCGTCGGGTTGCTCGTGATCGTGGCGGTGTCATACAGCGCGTTGCGCGCCTGCATGATCACGTGCGGGTCGTAGCTCAGCAGCAGGCCGTACAGGATCGCCGCGTCGCTCAGCACGTCCGATGGATTCTTCTGCGAGGCGAGGCTCGGGTAGCGCTGGTACTGGTCCTGCACCAAGTCGTCCGGCGCCTAGCCGTCAGTCCAGCCACGCACGCCCACCATGCCCGGTTCTTGCGGCGTGGCGGTCTGGGTGTGGGACAGCAGGTTCACCTCCACGCGGTCCAGGTCCACGGAGAAGCGCGTCGCCAGGTCGAGGAGCTCCAGCGAAAACAGACGACGCACGCGCATCTCACGGCGCGAGGCGTGGCGTTTCACTGGCGCTTCGTCGCCGTTGGAGCCCAGCTGCAGCAGCGTCTGGAGGAGATTCGCGTAGGTCTTCAGTGCGTGGACGCGCTGCTCGTTGGGCGAGGCGAGTTCCGCCATGAAGTTCGTGACCAGACGCTTCAGGCACTCGCCGCCGTCCGACAGGTCCAGCGTCGCGAGGTGGTCGCGCACCTGCGCGAACGTGGCCTTCACGGCAGCCGTTGTGTTCTACACGTCACGGGGATGGAGCGCGCCCACGAGGAGTTCGATGTACTCGGCGTACAGCTCGCACACGTGCCACACGCCGGAGTCGGTGATGTCGGCGAGGTGGCGACTGGCGAACTTGACGATGAAGTGCGGCTCCAAGTGCTCCTCCTGCGGATGAGTCGTAGAGAGCAGAGCGTACCACGTAGAAGTGGAGGATTTGATTGATCTCCTCCTTCACCAGCGTCTCGTCCGCATTACCGAAATCGCAGTAGTTGCGGACCTGCATCTCGTTGAAAATCCACCCGCAGCAGTCCATCTTATCGTGGTAGTCCTCGATGACGCGGAGATCTACGCCTCAAGGCGAATGCAGAATGCAACCCTTCACCAGCTGAATGCGCTCCGGAATGTCCAACGCCGCAATTTGGAGGTCACGCTCCGTCAGTAAATGCTCCTCCTTCCAGATCATCTCCTCCGCCGTCTTCATTGCCTCCATTTCCTTTGTGATCGGTGCTTCCTTCTCTCCCATCTCTTCTCCCTGACTCTCCTCCTCCGCCATTTCCTCCGCTATCGCTTACCGACCATCCTCATCCATACCCGCTCCTGGACTGTTGATGAAGTAGCGGATGCCTTCTCCGAAGTACGCTACGGCCAGGTCGTAGTACTGTTTGCGGCTTTCGCCCACATTCTCATAGAAGAACTGATTGCCTTCGTCGTCCACAATGAAGTCATCATTCTCATTGTCGAAGTTGATCTAGTCCAAATCAATAGAGCGACACACAGAATACGCCCTCTGCTCCGCGGAACTCATGGTACACTTCTGGCGGCTTCTCAACGCTTTCCTCTTCGCTCTATTTGTGAATGGTCGTGAAAATGGAAGCGTACCATGTCGTAGTTTGGATTATCGTGATCGCCTACAGGGAGAGGTTAATACTCGGCACATTCATCTAACACAACTTACTTCCTTCTTCTGCATCCTAGACATGAAAGAATGTGCTGTAATCACCTACCTTCTCTTCCTGGCCCTCATTCTCGTTCAACACATCAATATCGTCTAAGTCGATCTGCTTCTTCCTCAGTCTTCTTTTGGTTGTAACCGGATTTGCTGCCTGGTTCTCTTCATCGTCATCACTCTTCTCATTCTCCGTAATTTTCCTTCGTTTGAAGGAAGTCATCTCGAACTCATCTTCAGACATCTTGATTGCGAAGAGGCGCTTCTTTCTTGCGATTCCGACCGATTCAAATAGGAATGCAATTCCACTTTTCCAGTGTCTTTTCGTGGATTGAATCGGGTGTGAATTTGGAAATCCAAAAGGGTTGATTGTGGTCTATGGGTGCTGTTGTTTTGGGTATTCGTTGTGGTTGTGTCTGCAGTTGGTTGCGGTAGTTCGTTTCGCCTGAAGAGAGTGATGATCATGAAGAGGAGGAGAGTTGACGTAGATACAAGAAGAATGAAATGTGCTTTTGAATTCATATGATACGGCATGAGGAGAAATGGAAACGATGTTGCATTCATCTGATTCTGAAGAGAGAAGGGGTTGAAGGATGTGAAAGCATTATAGGAGTGTGGCAAAGAGGAATGGAGGAATAAGTAATGTGGAATGACGAATGAACCCACATTCACTACCCGTTTTCACTATTTCTTTTGCTGTGGACAGAACCTATGTCGAGCGACTGCTATACGTTTGAGAATCGTCTGGGTGAAGGGTAGGGGGAGAAATGGAGGAGTGAGAAGTAGCGGATTTGGCGAAGTGTACGTGGCAAGAGACTCGTTGTCAAAGGATTTGGTGGCGATCAAGAAGGTGCGAACCGTCATGTCGTCTGAGGGAATTGAGGGTGAATCGCGGATGCTGAAGAGTTGCGTGTCGAAATTCATTGTGAGGTATTATGACGTTGTGGTGAAGGAGAACGAGTTATGGGTGGGGTGATTGGCGTGTAGGTAATGTTTGTAGATTGTGATGGAGTACTGTCACTGTGGGTCTGTGGGAGCGTATCTGAAGAGGGGGAATCGGTTGAACGAGGAAGAGCTGCGGGAGGTGGTGAGTTGCTGTTTGCTGGGGTTGAGCTATCTGCATGCGAAGAACATCATTCACAGAGTGAATATGTGAGGTGAGAGTGAGGGTTAGGACATCAAACCGGACAACCTGTTCCTTTCAGAGAGTGGTGTTGTGAAAGTGGGCGATTTCGGCTTGGCAGTGCAGTTGGAGCACTCTTGTTCGAGGAGAAATACGGCGTGTGGCACTTCGTTGTACATGGCTCCCGAAGTGTACGGAGAAGGCGCTGTGCTGAAGAGCGACGTGTGGTCGTTGGGAATAAGCATCATCGAGATGGCAGAGGGAAAGCATCCGTTTGGAGACTGCACGTCCTTTCAAGTGATGCTTCGTTAAGTGTGTGAGGAGTAGATTACAAAGCGAGTGTGTTTTGGAGAGCCGCCTTCACTCACGTCGTCTGGGTGGTCTTCAGACTTGATCGACTTCGTGAAGAAGTGTCTGGTGAAGGACGTGAATGCTCGTTGTTCCGTGGAGGAGTTGTTGAAGGTGAGTGTTGAAGTGACGTGTTATGGTTAGCACCCCTTCGTGCGAGACGCGGCAGAGCGAATCGTGAATGCGGGTAACTCGGCACTTCTTCTGGAGTTGGCGAAACGTATCGGGAATGTGGTGAAGGCGGAAGAGAGCGGAAGTGGCGTGGTTTCAGAGAACGTGGTGGCGATGACCCGAATCGGACAGGAGAGGAATGAGGCGGGATTAAAGAACAACGCACACATGCTGGTTGTGAAGAGAGATGACGATTTGGGTGGAATGGATGCTGCGATTGAAGTGGTTCGCGTGATGAACGGCGTGTGTAACGATCCTGACGTTGAGGAATGGAGTTTGGATGACTGTTCTTCGCGGTTGAGGGAGTTGGTGTTGGGAGATGATTGTCTTCAGTATGTGAGTGAGTTGAAGCTGGTCGGGTTTGGGAGTTTGGAGAAGGTGGAGATGGGAATGAGGTGTTTCTGTGAGAGTGAGGGTGGCTTGTTTGAGGGGAGTGGTTGCAAGAAGCTGAAGAGTGTGAAGGTGGGTGATGGGAGTTGTGTGGATTGGAGTGGGTTTGTGATGAAGGATTGTGGAGTGATTGAGGTGAGCATTGGCGATGGGTGTTTTGTGAATTGTGAGAACACCGTGTTTGAGAGTGCGAATTGTTGAAGGGGTGTTAGGAGTAGATTTGAGAGCGTTGAAGAAGCTGAGTCTGGGACAGAACGTGTTTTGTGGAGAAGAGAGAGGCAAGAGTGTGTTGAGAATGAAGAGTGGGGGAGATGTGTGGGTGTGATGAACAGATTTGCCTTCATTGAGTGAGTTGGTGGGACGAACGCGTGCTCTTCGGAATGTGAAGGAGGTGGAATTGGAGGATATACCGAAACTGACGAAGTGCAGTCTGGTGACGTCGTTCAAGTGTGTGGAGAGTGTGAAGATGGAGAATGTGAGCAAGTTGGGGGATGTGAAGGCGTTGAAGCAGGAGTGGGAGAAGAGGAAGGAGGAAGAAGAGAGATTGAGGAAGGAAAGAGAAGAGGAGGAAAGGAGGAGAGAAGAAGCTGAAGAGGAGAAAAGAAAGGAGGAAGAACGGAAGAGGAGAGAAAGAGAAAGGAAGAAACAAGAAGAAGAGGAGAGGAGGAAGGAGGAAGAGAAAAGGAGGAGGAAAGAAGCTGAAGAGGCGGCGAAGAAGACGGCAGTGATTAGTTGCAAAAGAGATTGGGATTGTGCGAACAGGCATGTGAGTGTGATTGAAGTGAGTGATAAGTGTTGTAATGCAGAGGGTTTGAGGGAGTTGGATTTGAGTGGGTTTGTGAATCTGAGAGAGTTGAAGGTGGGGAATGAGTGCTTTGAGTACGTGAAGAAGGTAGACTTGTATGGGTTGAAAGAATTGGAGAGTGTGATAATTGGGAGTGAGAGTTTCACAAAAGAGAAGAATGTGTATGGTAATGATCCTAGTCGTCATTTCTATTTGAAGGACTGTCCCAAGTTGAAGTCATTGAAGATGGGTCGATTCTCCTTCAATGATTACACTCTATGTGTTATTGAGGATATGGATGCATTGGAAGTGATTGAGATGGGTGGATTGAATCAGTATAGTTACAACTTCAGATATGCTTCGTTAGAGTTGAAGAGTATTCTCATTCACAGAGAGTGATGACTAGACATGCCTTCTCTCAAATCACTCATCTTTGGTGCAAGTGCATTCCTTGGTTGTTCTCGTGCTGTGTTTGAGAGTGATTGATTGTGATGGGAGTGATTGACTAGACTTGCCTGAATTGACTTCCATTCATATGGGTGAGAGTGCATTCATGTTTAAGAATGATGACGAATCAAGCACACTGATAATGCGAAGTGCTTGAATGAATGAGAATTGATTGACTAGACTTGCCCAAACTCATCGCACTCAGAACTAGGGATGGTGTATTATATAGTTCCACATTCCGGTATCCTCGTCACATCACTCTCGAGAGTGATTCTCACCCACTATGAATGATGTTTAGACATGCCCAAACTCACCAATGTGGTTCTTACTAGTTCCGCATTCAAGTACAAGACCGACGTCACAATCACAGGAAGTACTCACTTCACCCCCCTCTCACCCATAGACATCGGCGCCCTCCAACGCTTCTTCAATTAATCACATTTCCTCCCCTCTTTGTTCCACCACCCACCTCCATTCATTCCCACCCCCCATGAACTTCCCCTTCCAACTACTCCGCAAACGACTCGAAAAGGCGGACATAAACCTCCTCGTCAAAATGAAGGTCTTCATGTTCGATTGCGACGGCGTTCTCTGGCGAGGGAAGACGCCGATTCGTGGCGCCGTGGAAACACTGAATTACCTCAGAGATCATGGAAAGAGCATATACTACTGCGTATTCCTCCTCCCTTCCTTCTTATCGTAGACAAATAGCTCCGCACGAAGCCGCACAGATACCCTAAATCGCCTGAAGAGTTTTGGCGTGGATGCTTCCATAAATGAGATTATCACGTATCTCCTTCCCTCCTTTCTTCATTTCTAGTTCCTCCTACGCAACAGCGTGTTACCTCAAGAATGTGCCCAACCACAAGGACGCCTACGTCATTGGCGAGCAGGGCATATACGACGAACTAGAAGCCGTCGGAATCAAATGCCACGGAATGGAGGACAACGCGCAGACGGATATTGCCTGCCTGAAGGACATGGATCCGAACATCGGTACCGTTGTCGTGGGTCTGGACAAAAATGTGAACTACGTCAAGCTGAGCAGAGCGGCATCCTATATCCGCGACTATCACTGCCCGTTTGTTGCCACGAACAACGATGCGGCCGATCCCAACGAGCAGGGTTTGGTTGTGGGCGCGGCAGGTACTCTTTCCTCTTTCCCCTCACGCTTCTAGGTTGCATGGTCAGCGCCGTGAGCGCTATCTGTGGGAAACAGCCGGATGTCATTCTGGGCAAACCGAATCGTGCCTTTGTGGACATTGTTCGTAAGCAGCATCCCGAAGTCGATCCGTGGGACATCATGATGGTCGGAGACCGTTTGGAGACGGACATCGCCTTGGCGAAGCAAGTACCCTCTCCTCCACTGCTTCACTCTATAGAATGGTCTGAAATCGCTTAGCGTTTTGTCCGGGATCACAACGGAAGATGACGTGCTGCATTCCAAGGATGATCTCGCTCCCTTGTTCTACACGGATTCTGTTGCGGACCTCAAGGATATCTTTGTGTTTGCAGAGGACATGACGAACGAGGACGAGGAGAAGCAGGCATTGGCCGAATTGGAGCGATTGAAGCAGGAGAAGAAGGAAATGCGACGTAAGCAGCGTGAAGAGCGAAGGAGAATTAAGGAGGAGAGAGAGAAGGAGATTGCGGAGGGAAAGAAGCTGCTGGAGGAAGAGCTGAAGAAGATGGAGAAGGAGGAAAAGAAGGAACCGGCCGCACCCGTGCAAGAAGACGAAGCGATGAAGAAGATGGAAGAGGAACTGAGGAGGTAGTTCATTTAGTGCTTGTCATTCGCTTTGTTTTCACCTCTCTCACGACCACTGAGCAATCGCAATGTCAAAGCGGATATTCCTATGTGGTTTCATCCCCTCATTCCTGACTTGTAGTGATTTGCATTCTCCTCCCTCTCCTTGTACACAGCACTGACCTGTATGAAGAAGACGAACATGGTACTCTAGAAGTGGATCCGACCGAGGGAAAGAGTAGGCTTCGTCACCCTTTTCGATTCTCTTATGCGTAGTGGACGACTATGAAGTGAAAGGGGACAGTGACTGGCTCAACAGAGGTGAGGGCGAAGAGGAGCGTAATGGACGTCCTTCCTTCCTAATTGATAGAGCAGAGTGAAAGCCTATCGCCGTGCCCCATTTCCTTTCAAGTGACACTCCAGTTGCAGAGTGTGTTGGTTCAACCCCAAATCACCCAGGGTCGCTATTTCGTGTTCTGCACGCTCGATCAAAGGGATGGTGAATGGGATCGCTTCGAGTACCTAAAGCAATGCATGGAGCGGGAGCCGAAGAGGCTGTATTCTCCATACAATTCCTCTCCACTGCAGCTCGAAGTCGATGAGATTGCCAGAGCGCGTTCTATCGCGTGTCTCGTCGAAGACATGGAAGAAGTGTTCTACGAGCCCGTGGTGATCGCCCTTCCTTTGGACGTTGTGGAGGAATCGCCGCATCTGTCCATCCTGATTGACACGGTGACTGCCAATGCGGTGCAGTATTTCGTCTTTTCATCGATTCCAAATTACTTGTGGTGCTCCGTATTCCGATCGGAGGAATCCCAGCCGTGTATTCGAGAACTCAAACGAAAGCCCCCCGTGTTCGCACGCGAAAAGCAGCGAATGCGAATCGATGGACTTACGCCGAATACAAACTATTCTCTGTACTGTTATGCGGAGAGTGTTCATGGATCGCCAATGAAGGACCTGCTTTGGTCCGTGCGGACAACCTTTGTTACGAATGAGGGTAACTGCATTCCATTTTCATGACATCTAGCGAATGTGGAGATTGCGACGTGGAGTCTAGCCAACAATGCGCTGTCGTTCACAGTGAGCACCAATCTCGACACGTATCCGACCTGCAAGCTAAACGGGGAGGAGAGCCAATCCCTGACTGGATTGTACCGCTTCAAGATTCAGCCGAGGAAGCAGTACAACCTTGTGTGCACGTCGTCCTACGATACGAAGGTTTACAAGATAAAGCGATCCTTTGTCGCTTCAAGGGCGATCCCCTTCTTCCCTCTCATCCTTCTTCTTGCTTTCGTTTTATGCGTTTTATTCGTGGTGGTCTATTTTCCAGATGTTGTAGCAGCCGGCCAGTCCCCATTGTCATTTTCCTTCATGCGTAGGCAATTGAAGGCATTTGTTGTCAACGCGTTTTTACCCGCCGAAGAAGATGGAGGAAACGATGGAAGAAGGCTGCTCAGGTATTCCATTCAGTCTTCGGAGCCGGAGACGTCTCCTATCGTCATTCCTTCTGAATGGAGATGTCCATCCTGCCTGTACAATAATAAGATTGAGGATACGCAATGTGCGATGTGCCATCACGTGAATCCTGATATCGCTCTGATGTCGGAAGTGCAGAGTGAAGTCAACGATGCAGAGGCGGAGAAGAAGAGCAATAGCGTGCAGAATGATACTGAAGTGACTAGCAATTCTGTACAGAAGGAGAAGTCCGTTTCCATGCAGAAAGAACGGAAGAATTCTATCTCCGCACAGAAGGAACGAAAGAACTCTATCCCCGCACAGAAAGAACGGAAGGATTCTATCCCCTCACAGAACGAGAAGAAGAACTCTATCCCTACGCAGAAAGAGAAGAATAACTCCATCCCTACACAGAAAGAGGAAGACCCCACTCCAATCGAAATCACACCCCAACCCGACTCCATTCAAAACCCCTAATGACGCACTGTTTTCTAGCAAACACTCCGTTTGAAGGAATCCCATAAAACACTTAAACCTTGAAGCCTCTGCTCGTTCTGCGACCACGCGCTCTCTCGAACTTGCG
>ERZ1106948.51-NODE-51-length-55215-cov-32.965772_pt1 | contig 55215 bp, 74 predicted proteins | sample MGYA00403673_ERZ1106948 | MGnify/ENA primary metagenome ERZ1106948 (study PRJEB35170, sample SAMEA104062409) | human gut metagenome | biome: human gut; feature: human-associated habitat; material: faeces | place: Denmark | collected 2012-05-07 ...
CAGCAGCACTGTGTCAGGCTGTACGAAGGAGGAGTTGTTGGACCTGAAGCCGACGTCGTTCGGCAACATCCCCAATGCAGAGAACGCGTTCCTGGCGTGGGTGGTGGAAAACCTGGAGGGCTCAAGGTTCAACAGTTTCGCGCTCCAGACGAACACGGCTAGAACGGGTTACGGCTTCTCTGTGTACGGTCGCTGGGAGAGCACTGACGAGTACACGAGCGCGTTGGCGGTGACGGGTCAGTCGACGAAGAACATGGAGCGTTCAGCGTGGTCGATGCCGGTGGGTATGGCTGGTTTCAGTCAGTTCCGCTTCGTGGTGGATTATATAGCATCGGGTACTGTGAGCACGAATGCGTACGTGATGCAGTACTGCAAGCCGAGTGGCAGTGGTTCGTGTCCTGCTGTGGGCGAGTACCCTGCTGTGGGCGAGGGCGAGATATCTTCGACGAAGTGCGCTGAGGGCTTCAAAGGATTCTCGTACAGGATATGCGCGAATGGACAGCTGGGCAACGTGCTGAACGATATGTGCGCCTACAAGGTGCCGGCGATGATCAAATACCCGAACAACAACATGCAGTTCATCATGGATACGGAGGTGTCGAGTGGCGTGCCGACGTACCGCAACATCATCCAAGAGTTCTATATGCAGAGCAACACGCCTCTGCCCGAGGGTCTGAGGATCGACAGGACGACGGGCGAGATCAAAGGCATTCCCAGAGCAACTCTGGACTTAAGGTCCTATACGGTGCGTGGGAAGAACCCTGCTGGCGAGTCTTTCGTTGCGATCACGATATCCATTCGCAAGGGTTACTGCGCCCCCGAGGGCGTGTTCGAGCGCACAAACGTGGGTGAAACGGTTGTATATGATTGTACTCTGAAGGGAGACTATACTGGTTTTGAGAAAAGAGCGTGCGTTCTTGGAAAGAAGAACGGCGAGTGGCAGATTCTAGAAAGCTGCCAGGCGATTCATCCCACTCCTGAGCTCACTCCTGAGCCCACTCCTCAACTCACTCCTCAACCCACTACAGACCCCAAACAAGCATCTTCCCTTCAGATGCTCCTCATAGCAATCATCGTGATTGTGTTGTTGGTTGTCATTGTCGTCCTCGTCCTCCTACTGAAGAAGCCACGCAAACCAACTCTTCCTATCCAGAGAAAGGAAGCCCAATCAGTCTAGTTTCTTGTACTGTTGTTTGCTAGACAACCCTTTCCTCCTTTCTTCCACTGACACGTTAACTGATTTCGTTCCCCCTTTTGTTTGAGACGGGCCCAACCAATATGGCACCTAATCCCCTATTCCAATCACTGTCTGATGAAAGAAGCGGCGCCCGTTTTCCCGCATTCTCTTGTTTTTCATAACTGAAATAATGACAGAAGAACCGGAAGAAGTGTCGTTGAGCGAGTCAGCTTGTTTGAGAGGAAACGACGTGTAGAGTGCTCCATTTGTCGAGAGATGCAATTCTATCCATGGCCGATCGCTTTCCCTACTCGTCCTTGTCGCTAACACAGGAACCCACAGGGTTTTCAGTTAACGGCGGCGTTGTGGAGATGGAGGATCGTATCATCATCCAGCTGAGCAGCAAGAGAGTGGTGGTTGTGGACATTCAAAGCAGGCAGTTGTTGCGTGTCAATGAGGACGATCTTTCTGGAGTCCTTCATGACCAGATTCTGAACATAAGTGATGAGGGAGATCGCTGGGAGGGAGATGTGATGAGGAATCGTCGTGGCGTAAACGGGTTCACGACTCTCCCATATGGCTGGGGCATTCAGTACGGAGAGGACAACAACAGGGAGTATGAGGGCTTCCGAATTGGCGGACAGAACGTGTGCTATGGTCGCTTGTACTACCGCGATCTTGACTTCATTCAGTACGAGGGCGAGTGGTGTGACGGAATGAGGTGGGGAAAGGGCATATTCTATGACCGAAATGGAACGAAGGTCTACGAGGGCGAATGGATCAACGACGAGAAAACGAGTCGCGCCGTTCACATTTCCTTAGAGAACCTGGTGCCCGTCCAATTCCACAACAACATTGAGAAGTTGACTATCGGCAAGGATTGCTGTAACGACAGGAACTGGGTTGCTCTGGACCTTCACGAAGTCCGTTTGCTGCAAACGCTAGTGATTGGCAACAACTGCTTCAACCATGTGAGCGAAGTGAAGGTGATCGGGCTGAAGCACTTGATTACGGTGCACATTGGAGAGAACTGCTTCACCGAAAGACCGAACAGCGTCGGAGAGGATCCAAACCATCACTTCTTCCTGAAGGATTGTCCGTCGATAACTGAATTGGTCATCGGGCGTTTCTCGTTCTCTGACTACACGCTGTGCGAGATTGAGCGCGTGGATGCGCTGACAACCATTCAAATGGGCGATTTGGAGGAGGAATCCACGTGGTGCCGCAGCTTCTGCCACTCTTCGTTTGCCCTGAAAGGTGAAACTCCCCCAAGAGACTGATGAATAGACCTGCCTTCGTTGAAAACGCTGGTGTTCGGCAGAGGCGCGTTTGGAGAGTGCCACCACGTTGCGTTCGAGAGTGACTTCATTCTCCTCGCCTGACGGACTAGACTTGCCTGAGCTGGAGTCCATGCAGTTTGGCAAGGACGCGTTCCACTTCAACTACGGCTACGAGCCGGCGGAACTCATCATGCGAAGTGAGGGCGAGTGGATTGAGTGAAGCTCAGACTTGCCCAAACTCACTTCCGTCACAACGATCAGCGACGCCAGCTACACCTTCTCCTACGCGCGACGCATCATCCTCAAAGGTTCCTCCATTTGTGACACGTAACGGGCAGACATACCTTCTCTCACCACGTTCCGCATGGCGAAGGCGTTCAAGCTGAAGACGGAGTGGAGCGTTTCAAGCAGGACATGCAGTTGGGAGTGAGGAATAGATGTGGGCGTGCTGACCAACGACCCCTCTCTCCCCTCACACAACCCCAACGCCACGGTGTTCAACACCCACGACGTGCTGTCTCTCGAAGCCACTGTCAGGAGCGTCATCATCGACAGCGGGTGTTGCAACGAGCACGACATGACCGTGCTCGACCTGTCTCCGATGAAGAACGTGACAACGCTCGAGATCGGCGACTACAGTCTCTGCTGTGTGAAGAGCGTCGTCCTCGTTGGACTGGACTGCCTGGAGAGCGTGACGATCGGCGTGAACGCGTTCAAGGCGAAGGGCGGGAGTTTCACGTTGAAGCAGTGCCGTGCGCTCAAGGAGGTGCGCATCGGTCGGTACTCTTTCATCAACTATTCGGTGTGCGAGATCGACGACGTGCCGTCGCTAACCACGCTGGAGATCGGCGACATGCACCCCATCGAGGAGTCGCTGTGCTTCAAGAGCGCTTCTCTCGAGCTGAAGAGTCGTGTGTAGTGAGAGTTGTTGAAGTAGACCTTCCTGCCTTGACGACAATCACGTGCGGTTGCGAGGCGTTCGGCAACTGCGATCGGGTGGTTTTGGAGAGTGCGATTGATGGTTGGGTGTCACACAACAGACCTGCCTGAGCTGGAGTCCATTCGGCTGAACCGGAGCGCGTTCCGCTTCTTCCACTCGGGCGACCCTGCCCTGGTGATGCGAAGTGCGTCTCAGAAGCGGGAATGAGGACTAGACCTGCCCAAGCTCACCACCGTCACAACGAGTGGCGAGTACAGCTACTCCTTCCGCTATCCGCACCACATCACGCTCGAAAGCAACTCTCTATGGAAGGGAAATCATCCTTAGACACGCCGAATGTGACCACGGTGACTCTCCCGTACGCCTTTGAATACGGAGAAGACGTCACGATGACGAGAAAGAGGCTTGTCGTGACAGTGATGCATAGATGCGGGAGCCTTCGAGAACAACGCCGCTCTCCTCTCCCCCACCATCAGCAGCAACATCTGCAACAGCGACGGCCTGATGAAACTGACGCCGACCGTCACCGAGATCGTCGTGGACTACGGGAGCTGCAATGACCGCGCGATCACGTCGCTAGACTTCTCGCAATGCCAGCGACTGGAACGGATCGAAATCGGATCGAGCTGTCTTGCTTACGTGAGGGAGCTGAAGCTGGTCGGCATGCCCGAGCTGTTGAGCGTGGTCATCGGTGCCGTCTCCTTCAAGGGATCGAACGGCAACTTCTCCTTGACGAACTGCCCCAAACTGAAGGAGCTTCGCTTCGGACGCTTCACCTTCTCCGAGTACCGCACGTGTGTGATCAAGGACACGCCTTCGTTGGAGGTGATTGAGATCGGCAACCTGGACCCGAAGCAGTACTGCCACAGCTTCTACTCGGCTTCGTTGGAGCTGAAGAGTGCGGAATGAGCATGCTTGTGAGGAGTAGACATGCCGAAGCTGAAGACGCTCTTGTTTGGGAAGTGGGTGTTTGGCGACTGCAGCAGCGCTGTCTTTGAGAGTGGGTTGGAGAAGAAGAGCGTCATGCGCTAGACTTGCCCGAGTTGGAGTCCATCCAGTTCGGAGAGGACGCGTTCCACTTCTACAAGTGTGATGATGATTCGTCGCAGTTGGTTTTGCGAGGTGATCACTCGTCGTTGAGCTCATTGTCCAGACTTGCCCAAACTAACAACTCTGACAACTGTCGGCGAGAAGAGCAACACGTTCCGATACCCGCACAGTGTGATCCTGGCGGGTAGTCGCTTTACAAGACTCTGAGGCGTAGGCTTGCCAAATCTCACGAACGTGGTTTTAACGAAGAGAGCCTTCTTCTTCAAGAGGGACATACGGAAAGACAGTCGTCATTCTTCCGCTCGTTCACATGTAGATGCCGGAGCACTCTCCAGGTACTTCTAGCTGATACTGTTTGTTGGAAATGGATCCGAGCCGAATGAGGAGCGCATTTCGCTTTCTGTTTGATAATGGGGCAATGCATTGCCTGTTGATCGTATCCAGATTGGGATGCATTCCCATCCGATTCGCAAGTGAATCCATTACGATCCACGTGAAAGACAAATAACCGCGGTTACCGCCTCTCTTCATGTTGCCAATTCACAAGGAATTCTGGAGCGTGGCGCCTGTAGAAATGAGAAACGGATCGTCCAAGTCCAGACACATTGAAGAACTCGATAACCAAATTGAATCCCTGTAGAATGCTTGTTGCCGCCTTTGAAGTGTAGCATCAGCAGTATAGAGAGAGCGATTATTGATAAAGACGAATCCGGAGACGTTGTTCGGTATTACGCAAGAGAGTGCAAGAATGGCAAACTTGATAGTGATATTGGCATTATGCATGTGAGTGGGAAGACAGTGCATGCAAGAGCGCCTCTATCATTCATGAGCGCTAATCTGAAGGAAAGAGCGCTCACTTTTGTGAATGATGCGAAATTGGAACAAATCAAACACAACCAAACACTTTCGTTAAGCGAGGAGGGCGATCGTTGGGAAGGCGACGTGCTGGACGATAAACCCTACGGCTGGGGTGTGTTGTACGACAAAGACAATCACATGGTGTACGAAGGCTTTCGGATTGGCGACTCCAACACTCTCTATGGTCGTCAGTACTACGCAGATACCCCCAGAATCGAATACGAGGGCGAGCTATTCAAGGGACGGAGATGGGGACGCGGTGCTCACTATGATCGCGATGGGGGTGTTTTGTACGATGGGGAGTGGATAAATGACAACCCAATCAAGAAGACTCTTTCTATTTCTAGTGGTCATGGCAAGGATTTCATTCCTTGTCTTGTTGAGGAGTTGACGTTCCGTGACGGCTTCTCGTATAAGAAGGTCCCTGCATTCGATTTCCAGTGGCTCACCGTGCTCAGAAAGCTGACGATGGGCTATGGATGCTTCCGGTCGATCGGAACTGCTGAGTTCGTCGGAATGAGTCACTTGGAGGAGCTGGTTATAGGCGACAACTGCTATTCGGGCGAGAGCTTTGGCAGCAGCGGCAAGGGATCCTTCGTGTTGAGGGACTGCCCGCGGCTCAGAAAGCTCAGCATCGGGAGGAATTCGTTCGTTTCCTTCACCAAGTGCGTCATCAAGAACCTGTCCTCGCTGGAGGAGATCGAAATGGGGTCGAAGGATGACTTGTGGAAGGCTTCGTGTTTTTGGGAGGCATCGTTGGAGCTGAGGAGTGGGATTTCGGGGAGTGAGTGACGAACAGACGCGCCTTCTCTGAAGCACTGCTTCTTTGGACGGAAGTGCTTTGCTGGCACGACGTGTGCCGTGTTTGAAGGTTGCTCTTTCTCGTTGGATTGACTACACAGACCTGCCCGCGCTGGAATCCATTCAGCTGGGCAAGAGCGCGTTCGAGTTCAAGGATGCTGCGAACACACTCGTCATGCGAAGTGCTTCCTTCTCAGCGAAGTGACGCAATAGACCTGCCCAAACTCACCTCGCTCACCTCGCCGCTGGAAGCGGGGAAGAGAAGCAAGACGTTCTTGAACGTTCACGCCGTCTATCTCGAGGGTCGCAACTGTACTGTGCCATCACCACTAGATATGCCCGCTCTCACCACCGTCCAATTCCCCTCCTCCTTCCACGCGCTGCTGCGGTGGCGAGTCTTCAGTAGGTCTTCCCCACTCCCGCTCACCCGCAGACGCCGGCGCCTTCGAGAGCCACCACACCATCCCCGCTCACAACATCCACGCCAACATCTGCACCCTACAGTCGCTGGAGTCGTGCGGCCCCACACTCACAGAGCTGGTCATCGACTGCGGCTGCGGCAACGACCCCAACCTGAAGGCGATCAACTTCTCCTCGCTGAAGCAGGTCAGGTGCATCGAGATCGGGAATCACTCCTTCAAGTTCGCGACTCTCTGCAAGGCCTACAAAATGCCCGAGTTGAGGCGTTTCGTCGTCGGGGACTCGTGTTTCGTGTACGTGAAGGAGAAGGACGATTACGCTGGGCTGGACGATGTGTTGGGAGATGGAGGTTTTGGATACGGCTTTGGCGAATTCAACCGCCGGCGCCGTTACGACGACGACTGCGACGAATACGGAAACCGAACACCGAACGGTCTTTTCCTGGTGAAGCGATGTTCTCGTTTGAGGGAGCTCCGAGTCGGCGCGTTCTCGTTCTCCGACTTCTCCAGGTGCGAAATCGATAAACTTCCCTCCTTGGTCACGCTTGCTATCGGTGACGCGGATCCTGCACACCTCTCTGCCAACTTCTGGAAGTGCTCGCTGCGCGTTGCGGGTTTGGTGTTGGCGTTCGGACTCACGCAAAGGCTTCCCACGCTTGAAGACACTGGAGATTGGCACAGCATCCTTCCAGCTGGGCAATTCCGTGGCGATTTGCAGTAAGAGAAGAAGGAGGAGATGATGATCAGACATGCCCAAACTGAAGTCCATCCGGCTGGGCTGCGATTCGTGCGGCTTCGACCGGAGGTGGGACGACACGGAGTTGTACATCAACCGTACTGCTTGGGAGTGTGACTGAAGCACAGGTTTGCCGGAGCTGACGTCGTTTGTCGTGACGCAGAACAAGGGTCGGTCTGGCACATTCATGACCCCGTATCGCGTTACGTTCGACAGTGGTGGTGAAGGTGGGGTGTGAGGGATAGATATGCCGAAGCTGATGGAGATTGGGTTTGATGTGAGCGTGATCAGAGACAGATATGACTTTGACTTCACTGGTGGGAGTTGTGTGGCTGTGTGAGGGATAGACGTGGGTGCGTTTAATCATAACAGTGAAAGTGAAGAGGAGGAGGTGGAGGAGGTGGATGTGGGAGAGAAAGAGAAGAAGGAAGTGGGAGAGGAGGAAACAAACCAAGAGAGCGAGAGCACAGACAGTGAAGAGATCGAAATGGTGGAGGATAGCGACGACAGTGATGATTACTACTTCTATGGCAAGGGCGATGCTAACGCTGTTGTAATGATGAAAGAAAAGAAGAGGGTGACAGAGGAGAGCGAAGAGATCATGGTCAGTGACTCTGATGAGAAGGAAACGTCAAAGAACTGTAGACGAATGATCTGTAGTGGCGGTGATGAGGAAGAGTACAACATTGAGGATTATGTATGTGGATTTGAGGATTCGGAATAGTCTTAGATTGTTTCATCTCCGATACTCCTTGTTTGAGACCACACACCTACTCACATAAGCAGCTTGAATAACAAAAGCACACGCGATTCCAAAAGAAGGCACGATTTTGGCTTTCGATGGGCTCAATAAAAGAGCACTTAACGAACTCAAATGCAGGTTCTACGGTAAGTGCATCGTCAAAACACTCACAGGGTAGATCTGTTGTGAGTCTTCAGCCCCAATTTGCCTTTGTTCGCAGCGTCACGTATGTTTCGTGCTGGTCTTGTAATGGGCAGAAAGTCCGTACCGATTATTTTGATGCAGGATGTTTGGAACCTGGGAAAGAAGGGAGATGTTGTTACTGTGCGTCCTGGATACATGCGAAACTGCCTCGTATTCGCAGTTGTGTCAACTAATCGAATAGTACCCAGGGAAGAAGGCGGTGTATGATGTGCCTCTAAACAGAAAGAAGCTCGGCATTGACGCTTCCGTCGTTCCACACACTCCTGTGAAGGGTGAACCCACAGCAGAAGAGATGGAAAGGAGACGTCCCAAGGGATACAAGATCACCCTGGACAGCTTTGAACGCGAGGATGATGCGGGTAACATCTCGGATATGAAGGACTTCAACATGACCATCGTGAACAACAGACTCTCCATCACTCGCATCACGGAGGCGGAGAAGAGCGATTTGAAGAAGCTGAAGCGCAGCGGAAGACTCCGCATCAGGAATCATGGCGATTCGGTGGAGATGAAGCAGTAGTTCCTTTTATGTTTCTTTGTTTTCTTTACAGTGCTCTGATTCCTTCTTAACGATTACGGCGCTCCCCAACGCCTCATTCATCAACAACACAAGACTTGCCGTTTTGCGCTTTTCAGTATGCAAGTCTTATTGAATCGAAAGGATGACCTGGAGTTGGATAGGAGAGTGGACGCTCTGTTTGCCATCGATGGGCGTGTGACGATTAGATACAAGCTGCTGCGTGTTGAGGTTGAGGCCCCCAAGCCCGTCATTGCAATGGAACTGGTCCAGCCGCCGCCGAAGACGAAGGACGTGATCCAGATGGAGATTGAGTCCGAGGACAGTCTGGTGGAGAAGCGCGCGCAGGTGCGGAAACGGAAGTCGGCCATTCTCACCGACGAGGAGAAGAACTACTCCCTGTACAACGCTTGCCGCAATTTCCCCGCGGCGGTGTTCCGAAAGCATATAAACCTCGCACTGATCCAGAAGCGAAGCACGTCGGGTCTGATCATCCTGCGTCCTCACGAGTGCAAAAAGACGGGCGCGACGAACAACCAGACGTTTCTCACACAAGTGTTTTCAAATCTGGAGGAGAACGGCAATCGCGGGAGAGGGAAGAACCGAGGCCCCCTGCAGCCGTTCCTCTTCCGCAACCTCCCTTCTGACACCGATCTTCGTGAGGAGCGGAAGCTGACGCCAGAGTTGACGGTGATTCGCGGACCGGGTCGGCCCTACGGCTCGTTTTCGTCGAAAAAGTCGACCAAGCGTCCAAAGGAACCGAAGAAGACGACGAAGACGACGAAATCGACGAAATCGAGTCGAAAGCAGAGGAAGGTGGATGATGTGCCGCTGATGGAGGTTCCTCCTCCCCCCACGCGTGACCTGCGGATTGAGCGAGACAGCGACGAGGAGGACGCTTTCGAGAACGAGGGACCCGCGATGACGCTTGTCCCTGACCAAATCGCCTCTGTGATGAATGTGTTCGATATCAACTCCCTTTTGCAACGAAAATGGTCGTGTTTCTTAGCAAATACTCCTTAGTGAATCATTAACCACAAGTTCCTCACACGCGCCGCGTACTCGCGAATGACTCGCTGCTCGTCGTCCAAAAGAGGAAGGAGTCCCTTCGCGACGCGATTCGTATACTTGAACACGGTTGCCAGGGGAAGATCGGTCATCATCTTCATCACCTTCAACGCAACAAGCTGACGCACGGGACGCTCCACGTCCTTCTCCTGTGTATTCATAACCTCCAGAAGGGCGGGAATCAGCGAATCCAAGAACCCCGACACCACCACCGAGTTCGTCAACAGCAACTCCTCCGTTCGCTTCACCGCGGGAATCACCGTCTTCGGGTGCTGTAACGCCTACCCTTCATACACACCCCACACCCTCACCAGCAACACGACGCGCATCTGCTGCTCCAGGAACGCCTTCTCCTGACTGTCCAGCACGCCGAACAGACTCAGCGCCAGCAGCAGGCTCGATTCCGACGCCATATGCGCCATCACCTTCTCCACGACATCCACCGCCTCCTGCGTCGACAGACGGAGCCGCAACGCCGAGCGTTGGAGAACAGTCTCCAGGTACTCCATTTCGCTGGGGGCGATGGCGTGTTCGTGCGAGAGCGAGGAGAACGACCACTGCAACAGACGCTGGCGAGTTTCCGCGGGGAACAGAATCGGGTCGGTGATCACTCTAACGATGAGAATAGGGACAAAAGGACACTCTTCGAAGAGTGTGGCGGAAGTCGGCGAAGACACGCTCCCGAAAAAGGGGTGATTTTGCACCCATTCGGGACTGGGCGTTTCATTCATCGTTACCAACTCAGCCAACGCGGGCAACAGTGACTGAAGGAGACGAAGCGGCTGGACTCTGCCGTAACGAAGAGTGAAACGCACAGCCAGTCCAGAATCGTCCCGATTTCTGGAATCGCAACACATCGCCGTGATTCGGTCCGAAACCGTGGTAACGTCTTCACACTCCAGAAGCTCCCTCAGGGAACGAAGCACGGGAGCACTTCCCTCCAAGAAGGCAAGGAGCGAACTCTCCCTCCCTTTCACGAACTCCATCAGATGCATGACTTCGCGAAGAAGAGTTGGCGTGTCGTCCTGCAGCGCTGCGATCGCTGTTTGCGTCAGTGGAGAGAACAGGAGAGACTCCGACGCGTGCCCACTGACTTGCTTCAGCACCCGCTTTGACAGATATTGGAGCGATTTCGGGGATTCCGCTTGGCTGCAAACGTCGTTGAAGACGGCGACCGTTTCGGCGTCAAGCGGTTTCTCTAGCACGAGAGAGAGCGCGAACTCGGCGGTCTCGGTTTGGCGGGAGTCTTCGTTCTTCAGGAGGAGGAAGAGCTGGCGGACCAGAGACGGCTTGGAGGGAGAGTCGAGAAGGAGGGAAAGAAGGAGGGAGAAGTCGTCGTTGCACTGAAGAGGGAGGGAAAGGAGGGAAACACAATTCGGTTCCGAGAGCGTTTCGCTCAGACGACAAAGCAGCAGAATGAAACCCTGGTCATCACCCAAGCCAAGTCCACACGTACCAAAAACAGGGGTATTTTGTCTTGCGGCAAGGAGGTGGAGTTCTCGGGCAGCAGCGACCTCGTCATTGCCAGCAGCGTAGCCGCGTCCTCCGGCGTCAGCACGGCGTCGAGTCCAGCGCGACAGTGGGGCAGAAGCACGACGAAGAGCACCGACAGAAGGCCCGTTCTAGGCGTCAGAGAAGTAAAAGATAGCGACCGGATGTCGACGTCGGTGGTCTGGAGAAGGGTGTGGAGGAGCTCAGAGCTCACGCGCTGGAGGTTGGCGGGAACGAGGCAGCACTGGCGGAGCAGGCTGGCGTGGTGCGCGTTCTCTTGCGAGACGGGCGCCTTCAGCACGCTGTCGAGGGACAGGCGCAGCCAGTGGGACCCCCAGGATCCGTCGTCGCCGCCCATCATGACGCGCAACGCCTCCAGCAGGTACTTCTCCTCGAGCGAGCCGCTGGCGCTCTGCACGAACTCCTCCTACGGTCTCACCTCGCGCACACGCCCTACGAACAGCAGCATGCACCAGCGACTCTCCTCGGCGTCCGTCATGCAGTAGTCCTTCGTCATCTGACGCGACCACCCGAACTTCTGCGCGAGCGTGAGCAGGGCGAAGGCGGCCTGGGACTTGCTGTTGGGACTGGAGTCGCGGAGGGAGGTCTCGAGGAAGGGGAGGACCAGGGGGATGCAGGAGCGCGTGGCGGAGAGGACGGAAATCACGGCTGTTTTGACATCTTCCTAGGATGAAGCGAGATGACAGGGATTACGGAGGTGACGATGTCGATGTTGCCCGAAATGAGAGGAGGCGTGATGTATGTGACGGGGAAGTAGGAGACGCCCAGCATGACGAGATCATTGAGCGAATTGTTTGAAATGGAGGGAAAGGTCTGTAGCGCCGTTTCCAGAATCTTGCACACCTGCACGACGCCGCGAGGGTCCTTTTCGTTTTCGACAATCTGCCATGAAGAGGAAGGATGAGACGTACGTTCACGATGGCTTTCACGGTGGTGTCCTGGTCTTCGCGCAGACTCGGGGACTGCAGCAGAGGCGTGACGAGGTTGTACGCGAGCTTGCGACACGAGTACTTGAATGTGCCCACGTGGATCTCCGTGGAAAGGAAGTCAAATAGGGGCTTGGCGATTTGCTATCCATGAGGAGGGAGAAGGAGAAGCACGTCGACGATGGAGGGATAGTGCTGCGCGATCACGGTCATCGCTTTCAGCACTTCCTCGGCGATGCTGGAGTCGTTCAGCCGGTTCATGAAGAAATCGAAGAACACTTGAATCGTGGGATCGTCGAAGTGGAGGCTTTCTTCTCCGAACAGCTTGCGAAACAGCAGGATGTACCTCCTTCGAGTCGAACCGTCGTCCAAGTTGAGTCCCGTCGCCTCATCAACGAAGTCGAGAATGCGAACCGATCCGTTCACGAGCTTCGGGTCATGAATAGAGCGAATGATGTACGGCACTCAGAATGTGGGAGTAGGCGGCAGAGCGATCATCGACACTCTGTCCGATATCACAAAAGCAGATAATCTAGTCGTCACAGCGAAAAGGGGCAAGCAACGTCATTCTGAAGCGACATCGCCGACTTCTTCAAATAGATGGAATATGTCGATACACGCCCCTATTCTTTGACAAGTTGTAGTTCCTTGTAGGAGCCACTTTCGCATAATTAGTAGCGTAGCAATCGCTATAGCGCGTACAGAGAGGGATCTCACCCCGAATGGCGGACTTTTCCAACCCAACAGAACGTGAGCCGCTTTTGTCTCAAGTCGACGATTATCTATCTGTTTCAGATGTACCAGTAAACAAGCCCAACCCTGCTATTATACCGAATCCATCTCCGCCTCCTTTACCAGAGAGGTACAGTTTAACGTATTGTTACGAATTGTAGAAGAGCCCCGCCTCCGTGCAATTCCCCGCTCTCCCTCGACGAAATTGACGTGGAGGATTTGAAAGCGAAGAAGAGCGAGAGGAGCGCTTGCGATCTCTCCTTTTCCATGACAGTCCCGGAATGCTACGACAAGTACCTGCTGAAGGACGGTTCGTGGAAGTCGCTCGAGGTGGAGTGTAGGGGCTAGACCTTCTGGTTGAGCATAGTCGTCATCAGACATCTGAGACACATATCATCGTGCTACGAGCATGTGCACGTGTTCCGCTGTCATTCTCGCAACCCGGTGTACCGAGCGGTCGATCTCCAGGGGCAGAGAGTCATTCTCAAGTCTTTCCCCGCGGTCAAGGGTGTTTCAAGTCGCCGGCATACGATGAGTGAATGTATAATCCACTCGTTGCTGAAGCATGCCAACATCACTCGCGTCTTTGACTGTTTTTGGTGTAAGGATTCCATTTATGTACCTCCTCTGCGCGCCCTTCACACGTAGTTAGTCATGGAGGAAATGCGCGTGGACGTGTACTCCGTACTGGCTCGCAGCGCCTCCATGCCGGAACGAATGATCCGGTATATTATTCAATCTTGCACTTCGGCTCTGGACTGTATTCATAAGCACGGTTTTTTGCATCGCGATGTCAAAACGGACAATCTGCTCATCTGTGACGGCGTGGTCAAACTCGGCGATTTCGGGTACGCCACTTGCCTCACGGAGTCTGTACGCGCACGTCCTCTCCGTCACCTCTAGCTTCCCTGGAGACACGCCTGTGTCGGATCAATCTACTGGATGGCGCCCGAGGTCGTCCGTGGAGAATTGTACTGCTTTGCTGCCGATATCTGGAGTCTCGGGATTGTGCTGCTTGAGCTTGTGAATGGAGAACCTCCGTTTTTTTCGCTTTCGCGGGAAAAGGTGGGTGCTGTGAAAGGGGTTGATCGTAGGCGTCTTTCGCTATCGCAAAACAGGACTGTCATTTCCCTGTGCTGCACCCTGAGTTGTGGAGCTCGGACCTAATCGATTTCTGCGATGCCTGTCTTCAGATTCGAGTAGGTGAGGGGTGGAGGACTCACGCGAAGCCTGGAGATCGATGGACGGCAAGTCAGCTGCTCGAACACCCGTTTTTATCTTCTGACGTTGCTACGGCTGACGAGTTCGCGCAGTTCACATCAGAGGTTCTCGGTGACTTATAACCCTTGCGTATTCGTGCTTATGAAGCGAGGGAGGTCGTGTGCAGAGTGTTTGTTGCAGACTGGTTATGCTGATGACTCGCTCTTTCTTATGGAGTTGCTCTCCATTTGTTTATCGAAGACGCACTATTCGCTTCACATCCAGCCGTTCCAGGGTTCGGGTTCACTCCGGCCCAAATCGCACAATAGGGACAAAGGGTCAGCCCCTCTTCATTCTTGTTGTGTTCAAGCTTCCCGAATGAAGTGGGTGAGGCCTGCGATCGTGAAACTCAATAACGTGCGTGCGTTTCCGTCTCTTTACCGTGGTTTTGGTGATACGAGGGTGAATCCCGTTTCTTCTGATCATTCATAGTTGCTGGCACGCGACATTCAAGACCCGTCTCCCGACACTGTGTTCCTGGGCGATTTGGTGGTTTGCGAGAATCCCTGGAATCGGAATCGACTCCTTGTGCGGAGGGTGCGACGAATCATCTCTCCTGAGGACAAGGGTCAGAACCCCCTTGTATGGGTGTCGTCCGAGACGAGGAATGGAGGCGCCGATAGTGCCGTTTTTGGTCCCATCTCGATGGATTTGATCGTTGGACGTGCCGTGTACTATTTCACCAACGAGCGAGTGAGAGTGCGAGGGATCCCTCACCTGTAGATTCAGGGCGCTATTGAGAACAACAAGCAAGCAATCATGCAGGATCGTGATTACATTTCCTACGGGGAACACTTTTTCGTTTAGTCGTTTATCGTTTTCTGTCATACGTGTTTGGGGGAGGTGTTTGTTGTATCAAGTGCGGTTGTTGAGGGTGTGTTCATTAAGCGGGCGGATTGAGAGTATTTCCATCAAATACGATGATTGAGAGTACCTCCATCAAACAACGCAATGAAAGCAGTTCACTCAACAATAGCATTGCAATCACAACAAAACCCCTCCCACACCGAATACCCAACTCACCTCACAAAAACCATCTCCTCCTCGGAATCCCCAATCGCATCAGGCACTGTCTCCACCGGAGTCTCGACAGCCTTCTTCTTCGGCGGCGGCGCATACGTCTTGTAGAGGTAGATCGCGATCGAGAGATTGACGACGGCGAGATAAAACGCGGCAGTGGCGTCAAGGACCGCGCGACGCTCTCAATAGGATATTTCAACTCCACGTCCAGAAGGAAGGAGGAGAGAATGGACGTCATGACGAGCGACGCGGACGACGTGAAGGACTTCACCACGGAGGACAGGTACTTCAGAATGCCCACGGTGATCAGCCCCATCAGCACAGTGCTACTCCTCACGACCACAACACTCGCTCACTTCGCCACCGTCAGCAGGGCGTAGCCGTTGAACGCCTGGAGAGACAGGTACTGCGGGAACTGCGCGCCGTTCTCGAGGAAGAGGGAGATGAAGTTGAAGATGGCGCCCCAGCTAGGCGTGAAGGAGGGAAAAGAGAGCGACAAGTTCAGCCAGATGTTCTGCTGAAAGATCGACACGCCCTTCACGCCCTTCATCAGCTTCTCGATGACGACGCCCGCCAAGCCGGCCAGACTGGAGGAAAGCACTGTCAAAAATGCGGGAAGGAAGGGAATGGAGAGCTGCTGCGTTCCCGACTTGGCGATTTGAATCGATGCGACGCTGCTCGTGAGGAGGAGGAGCGAAGCCCATTGCACGGACGAGAGCCTATTCTTAACTGCACGAAGCAGACAAACTCCTTCTTCAACACAACCACGTTCGCCAATCCCACCACCACGATCTCCAGCGAGCCGAAGACCTGCTGCGTGATGGGCGAGTCCGATATGCTGATGACCACGAAATACAGGTTGTTCGCAATCATGTAGAGCAGCGCCGGAATGCTCCACAGAAAGATGTCCCGCAGACTGTAGCTGTAGCGCTTTGCCGTTCCTCGCAGAAGTTGGAAGTGGAAGAGAACGAAGGAAACGACCAGCTTGAACGACTTCGCCGTAAACCCAACCAACCCAATTCTACCTCCGTCAGAAGGGAAGACATGAATATGGAAAACTCGTATCCAGAGCTGCTGCCCCTTGAAAGCTACAAGGGTCAACAGCGAGACGGTGAAGCCAACGGAAGTAAATATGCCTTGGAAGGAATGCACGCTGATGGAAGAGGCGATGAGCAGAATCTTAAGCACATAGTCCAACATCGCCCTACACCTCAAGGAAGGGGGAGGCAAAGCACTTCTAAACGATCAGGATAAGACGGTGGTGCAATGGAGTCGATCTGTTTCAGGAAGGACAATGCAACAAACACACTATGCTCTGCGCAATTCCTCGTCGACTGGCGGCACGCTCCATGGCGGTGCGTCCGTTCTCCAAAATGGCGGACGTTCCCACGAAGTACAACGTGCTGACGATTCCCGTTCTGAGGGACAACTTCTGTGCGTTCTGAGTTTGCCCTCGTCACAGCGTAGCATACGTCCTGTCCAACATGAAGAGCAACAACTGCCTTGTCATTGACCCCGTGAGTCCGAAGTATGCTGACGACGCAATCAAGTCCTGCAAGTACAACTTGAAGGGAATACTGGCGACACATCATCACAGGTGAATACTCCCGCGGCACCTGATTCGTAGGAAACACATCCTCGGTCTTGGAGAACTGATCAAGGAGTACAAGGGAGTTCCCGTGTACGGAGGACCGTATCAGGACGTGGGGGTCTTCGTTGTTGCTCATGTCTAGTCGAATCCCGAAGTGGAAAAGGTGCTGAATGACGGCGACACGGTGGAGTTGGATGACATCTCGTTCAAGGTGATTGCCGCTCCTTGTCATTCTCCCGATTCTCTCATCTATGAGTTTACCGAGGAGAACGGCTTCCCCTTCCTGTTCACTGGCGATACGGTGTGTATGGGTGGTGTGGGCTACGTCCCCGAGGAGAATGCTCAATCCTTGTACTCCCTCATATACGACAAGCTCATGAACTACCCCGATGAGACGTGCATTTTCCACGGACACGAGAACGGGGAGGAGATGCTGCGCTTTGCATTGACCATCGAGCCGAAGAACGCGGATGCGAAGAACCTCCGTTGGGGCGTGAAGCACACGCTGTTGAAGGCGCGCAGCAAGCCCAGCACGCCGACCTGCCTGCACGACGAGAAGTTGGTGAATCCGTTCTTCAGAGTGTGTTGCGGGGAGTGAAGATGAAGCGTAGATAAACGAGGCTTCCGTGAAGGAGGCGCTGGGAGAGAGTGATCCCATGAAGGCGTTCACGGAGTTGCTGCGTAGAAGAAACGCGTTCCTGAAGAAGCGATGGATGAAGTGGTGTGTTTGTTCGGAAACAGGGCAGAGATAGCTAAGGCACAAGAAGAGAGTAAAGGCAGTGGCAAGAATACCGAGAGACAGGAGGACTCTGCACTTCCATGTCGCAAAATGGATATCGCTGTCAGGAGGTGGTTGGAGTTCCTCTTCGCGAAACAGACTAGACATGATCAACCATCTCCACTCAGTACACATTTGTCTCGGATTCTCGTCGCGCGCATAACGCATGCAGCTGGTGCCATTGGCAAAGCAACTGGTACACCAGGGGAACGCGGCTCTCGTACTCTTTGGTGTTGGTGATTGCCATGGACACCAGAATTGACCACATTTCCCGAATCTTCTCTTCGGCTACAAGGAGTTGCATGTTGTGTTGGTATGAAGTAACGTAAGGATTGTGCGTACTCTTTGCGTACTGAATGTCCTACGGTTGAATGCTGGAATGAGTAGTACGTTCAGGATCTGTTTCGTTTCAGCGTACAACGTATCAAAACTCATTTCATTACTCTTCATGGACAAACACGAACATCAAACACGCGTATTTCGTTCTTCCCGTACATACACTCCTTTGTTGAAACGTGTTGAGTGAGAGGGTGATGTGTGCTCATGGTGTGATTGCTTGCTCTCCTTGCGTTTTTCATGTGAACATTATGCATACTAGAGAAGGAATAGTCCCACTTCCTTTCACAATCCCACTTCCTGGTAAAACGACTCTCCGACCCCACGACAGAGCAGTCATTCAAGAATAAAGCACAACCAAGTGCCACTTCCACGTGAACTCGCTTGTCACACTTTTGCTATGGAAAGCGCGGAGAATGTACCCCGAAGCTCTGCCTTGCGTTATGGAATAGGTCATTCAAAATCCACTGCTAAAGGAGTATGCGAACAATGATCATTCTGCCGTTTCGGTTGTGGAGGGAAATCACATGAGCAAGGTGCTGGAAAACGAGGGTTACTGTCAAAAGCGGTCGTCATGCGTAGATACGGGAAGACTGGGACGAACGTCCAGTTCGGAATTGCTATCGAATCTGGCGACACTCCGAATTGCAGACCCGATGATTTTCCTGGGAAAGCATGCAAAGTCAACCCTGCGAAAAGTGGCTGTGCTAGGAACACGGTAACTGTGCTATTTCGCTATAACGGTGTAGACCGAAGCACATGACATGCCCAAAGTGCAAAGAGACCATCAACACTGTGGTTCGCGAGAGTATCACGAGTTGGATGTGCTTTTCTCGTCTCTCTCTGATGGATAGTCTCCCGTTTACAGTGGGCTTGTTCACCGTGTCCATACTGACCATTGTGGTGTTGGGTGTCAACACCACATTTGAGATCGCGTTTTGTATTGGCGGTGTGACGGTCGTTGGAATTGTATATCTTATGTCGTTCATTCTGAACGGTAAAACGTGGGTACAGGTCTCTCCAGTCAATCGTAGTCGACACTTCTGTCCCAAGTGCAACGCGTTTATTGGACTTGAGAAGGAACTGATCAGCAGTTCGTAGTTTGATTCTGTTTGAAACAAACCCGTTACAGCACCATAACAGCGCTGTGGACCACGCGCGAAATCTCCATCCCCGTTCCTGGAGATGCCAGCGCCACGCAAAGATTTAGACTGCACTATGGATCACGCGTGCACATAAAGCAAACCGGGGAGCGGAGCAACAAGGAACACTCCACCACCTTGTGCTCATCGGGTCCCAAATCAAACTGATCGGATGAGAAGGAAGACTCGCTAGGAATAAGGCGCTAGCACGAACTCCACCCCTGACTGTCGTCATTACGGAAGAAAAGACCGCAATCTGTATCGTCTTCGGCGCGTTTCTACGAGAAACACACAAACATCGCACAAACATCAAACGAGGCACGGAGTTGGATCTTCTTCAGCGGAAAGCTCGACTTGTTGATAACACGCACAGCGAGGGCAAATCGGTCGTCCGTGCTGCGAGAAATCGATGGAACTAGAGCATGAACGACAGCCCCAGGAACAACTGGCGTCAATGTGCTGGAGAACGAAGCACTCCATCATTCTATTCATGTTGGACATCATCTTCAAGTTGTTCTCCATGCTCTCCGCCATCTTCTTATACGCGACCAGAAGGTTGTTTGATACCGCTCCGATGTTCTGCTGTAGCACGTTCACTACCTCTCCACTACGGATAACCGAAGCACGACATCAGCAACAGTTGCGCGACTACATACTCAGCATCACACAGATAGTGTTACGTTCATTCTCTTCTTTCGTTGGTTCCGTTTCTTGGTGTTGTTCCATGAGAAGAATGAAGGGCGGAAACGACGTCAGCGTTCTGTAGTAAAGTGTTGGAATCACTCTCTTCGTGTTAAACGCTTCGTTTCTTCGCTACAGATCAAAACCCTTCTTTGGATTTCAAATTGTATCACGCAACATAATATCCACTCAGCTCATCACCCCCACTCCCAACTCTCCGCAATTCCATCGATCATTAGGGTGAACCGTGTGATGATCGTGGAGCGTTTTGCATACAATATACATGCCGGATGCAGCCAAATCGATAGCACAAATGCCCTCCTCGGAATGGAATAACGAATCGGACATGAGACCACCTGATTGGATGAACCGCTTTCTCCTCCAATTGCCTGCACGAATTCAAAAATGGCTTCTGTGCTCCTCTCATCGGGCAGCAGCGTCGCTTCAAGAGTGGGTTTCGAACGCTTTGCGAATCACTCCTAGCGCTGGATCGCTATCAGTCTGTCTCTCCTTGCCGGTCTCGCTACGGCATTCGGAGGGAGCATCGTGTACTTTAAGCGACTCGTCAAACTGGCAAACAAATCCTTCCTATCGGCCGCACTCGGTTTCTCGGCTGGTCGGAATTGTGTCACTCTGTCATTGCTCTAGGCGTCATGTTATTCCTATCCTTTGCCGAGATATTCATCGAATCGAAAGAGCACTTCCTCAACGCAACGTCCAATGAGCACATTGCGTATCCTATTCTCCTCTTCCTCAATCCTAGCATGCTATATGCTTGTCTGAGTCTCTTTAGCGGGATCTTCACTGCATTCCTCCTCGAAGGCATTCTCCACAAGAGCAGCTCTGTTGAGTTCGAGCTTCCTCAGGGAGATGAGAAAACGATCCGCAGAACGGTTCATGCTGGAAACCGCAATATCGGTGGGAACGCCATTCTCAGATCACGCGTAGCGAACACAAAGTCGCTCCTGAAGAAGGAGTACAAGCACAGTGCAGACGACGACAGTATTCTACCGCATGCGCACAGTCCTGCGAAGAAGGCAACAGACCCCAACGATCGGGTGAAGAACGAGTCGCTGATCAACGAGAACGACGAGGACAAGAGCCCCGTCTCCATCGACACGGACATGAACTCGCGAATGAAGACGGTGGGCGTACTGTCTGCAGTGGCGATCACGCTGCACAACATCCCTGAGGGCATTGTCACCTTCATCGGATACGTCGACAACCCCGTGGTGGGCATCTCGCTCGCCATCGGAATCGCCACGCACAACATCCCCGAGGGACTGTCCGTCGCGCTTCCCGTCTACTACGCCACCAACTCCAGAAATCGGGCCTTCTTGTGGTCCCTCTTCTCCGGCTTGGCCGAGCCCTTCGGCGCGTTCCTGTGCATGCTCGTGCTGCAGCAGTTCGTGAGCGAGAACGTGTTCGGCTTTCTGTTCGGCTTCACGGGAGGAATCATGACGCACATCTGCATTTTCGAGTTGATTCCAACGGGCATTCTCCTCAGCCCCGAGAAGAATTACACTACAGTTGCTTTTCTCTGCGGAATGGGATTCATTATGATCTCGCTCATTCTCTTGTAGTCGGCTTTGTTGAACAAAGACGAGAAACAACTATCCTAGACCGGCGGCGGCAATACGAGGCATGTCGTTGTGATCGGTCAGCTTCTCCAGCTTTGAGTTCAGTTCCTACCCATCACTTCCAATGCAGTCCATGACCTCGATCACGTCCTGATACGACATTCTGGCACGCTTTTGAATGAAGTCCTTTTCCTATACGCTAAGCACTCCCCGTAATCCACACCTTCTGTTTCAGATGTTCGTCGAAGCGCTTTTCCGCGTCCGTCCGCGTGTCCTCCGGCTCTTTCACGGAATGATAGTCCTTTTCTTCCCCGGGTTTCACGATTAGCTTTTCCAATTTGTCCTTGTGTGATTTCTTCTTTCTAAGCCGTGACACCGCAATCACGCAGCGACTTGGACGACTTCTCCTTCGTCGGCAGCACATTCCCCTTGAATTTGAGCTTCGTTTTCACCACCTTGCTGTAATCCTCCATTTACGACACGATAGTCGCGTAATCCGATGCCATCGATCCCACTCTCCCCACGAATTGCCCTCCACGTGACTCCATGCACCAAATCGGGGGTACTTCTGTCACTCCTTTGCCTAGAGAAATAGAAGTCATCGAGCGTTCCCATCACCATGTCGAAACCTGTCATGACTGCTTGTATTCGGCTTCGCATCGCGGCACAGCAGGCAAAGCCGTCGGCTGCAATTGGTCAAGTTTGCTCATTCCGGCTCTGTTCACCCTGTAGGCTCTCGGTCCCCTGGGCATCAATATGAGAGACTTCTGCAAGGAGGTGAACGCCGCCACTTCGCAGTACGTTGCTGGCGTTCCCATCCAGCTCACTCTCACCGCCTTCTCCGATCACTCCTACCACTTCGACACGAAGTCGCCGCAAACGTCGTGGTTTATCAAGCGCTGCGCCGGAGTTGAGAAGTGCAGGTGGGGATTGGGCGCTGGAAATGACGGTTAGCTCCGAGCCGGGTCACGTGAACGTGGGAGAGGTGACCCTGAAGCAAATCTACGAGATTGCCAAGGTGAAGCAAAAGGACCCCAATCTGCAAAGCATCCCTCTCCAGAGTATTGTGTCGCAGATTATCAATTCCACCAAGTCGATGGGTATTACCGTTGTGAAGAAGCGCGCGGATGGTTCTGTTTAATGTACTTTTCCGTTGTTTGTTGGGAGGAAGGGTGTTCACTTCGTTTCCTATTAGTAGGAGTGTTGTCTTCATGGTGTGTTAGAAATGGTGTAACACTCTTGCTTTCACAGATGCAGTGCTCGTGATCTCATCAACAATTTGCCGTAACTGCGGACAGGAACGTCAACAAACACCGCTATTGTACATCACTCACGCGCAGGGACAGAATACAAGACAATTCCTCTTCCGGCAACTCAATCTGGGCAGAAGCACACACGCTGGACACATCCAGCACATCGATCGGCAGACTAACGAGAATCGCAAACAGACGCAGCTTTCGCATCTCCAGCAGTCCGTACACTTCATCGCCCAGCACCTTCACCAACACCTCCTGAGCCTCTCTCACCACCTTCTTCAGCCACAGACCACCGCACTCCGTGAATCGCTTCTGTTTGAGGCACTCGATGACAGCGTCGCAGTACAGCGCGCACGCGGACTGGTTCAGGCGCGTCGTCGCCTCCTCCGTTGTCACGATGGCACACGCCAACGAAGAAATGGCGGGAAATGCGACCGGCTCCAGAAGGAGGGAATCGTACGCCTCGGGCGTCAGCTGAAACTCCCGCCATCTCCAGTCTGCGTCAACTATGGCTGCGACGGCACCTTGCGCTGTCACGAGGATGTCCTGCTGGAGCGACTGGATTTGGGTCTAGAATTGAGCTTGGAGGGAAAGGGTACCTCCACGTGAGCGACAATTCCCTCCAAATCGCCGGACTTCAACTGCTCGCTCATTTCCCGCAGGTAGTGGCAGAATAGGGACATGCTAGCGATTATGCCCCATTTCAATCGGTACCCGTCGAAGGCGACAAGCATGTGGGAATTCACGCGCAGCCACTCCTCCTCCTCTCGCTCGCGCGGCAGGCGGTTCAGCACGGCGTCCTCGTACGGAAGAAGGAACGAAGAGAGAAACGAACTCACATCGGCCTGCTGCTGGGCGATGCTCTGGCGCTTGATCGACTCGCGGAGGAGGTAGAAAACGTCGTCTGTGAGAGCCGGACTCGAGAGGAAGGTTGTCTACGAATGAGGGCGTGATGGCGAGCGGACGTGATGATCAGACTCGAGAAGAGAATAGAGACAGATCTGAGTGTAGCTCGTGTCCAGTCGTCTGAACAAAGCGGCAATGGAGGGAAAGGACGGCGAGTCGTGATTCACGAAGGACTCCACCTGGCTCACGCTGTGCAGAAAGGACGACAGCAATGACAAGAGAGAAGCCATTTCCTGGAGATCCTCGACGGGCATCTGCATTTCCGCTTGGAACTGAAGGAGGCTGCATTCGCTCATGCTACACACTCAACGCAGACTGCAACGACTACGCTGTTGGCAGATATGCGTTCCACTGCTGCATGATGCTCTCGCAATGCTGAACCGTCGTCAATGCCAAGATGCACTTCTCGAAGGTGTGGTAGGCGCTCATCAATAGGGAATGCACTTGCTTGACGTTAGGAATGCAACACACGGATACCGAAAGGAACGGCTCCAGGGACGAGCGATAGGGAGACTGAGTGCACAGAGAAACGAGATGGACGACCTGCAAGTGACTGTATACAATCAGAAATACGTAGTTAGAGCAGGAGCAGAACGCAGACAAGTCCTTCACGATGAATCCCGACAAGTCGATCTGAGCCCCATCGATCGCTTGTGACGCGTCCATTGCCTCCATTTCGCGGTGCGTGCACTCCTCGATGAGACTCCGGACTTGAAGAAGACCGTCGTGTGTGAAGAAGTGAACGACGCTATCCTTCAAATGGTTCTCCTCGCATGTGTCTACCATGAAGTGGCAAAAGAAGCGCGTACCCCAGAAGTCTGAAGGAAAGCACACCATCTTGCGGATATACTCCCGGTACTTCGCGAAAACTGCATCGGAGAGACGCTTCTCGCAGTGATTCAGCATCTGAGACATGAACAAGACAATCCGCACCCACTTGCTGCAAAAGCGGGCTATTTTCCTTCATTTTCGCCACGGCCTCGGATCCGTCCAGCCCGTCAATGCAACGGAGATAGGCCGTGTACCACTTCTTCATCAGGTCTATCTGCTGTCTCGCTTTGTCAAACTCTTCGTCGGAGAGGGCCAGGTAGAAGGCCTCCACATACGAATTGAACTTGCCTTCCATAAACGAGAACTGAAACAAACACACCCAGGGGATAAAGCGCCGTTTTACCATGCGCATCACACACGACCCAGACACAATCGCAAAGTAGGCAACGTTCCAAGAGTACTCGAAGTAGTCCGTCGTCGCTATGGTCACGATCTCCTCATCGCACCGTCCCGCCAGCTTCCCGTACTTCGCAACATCGACGTCGCGAATCGTCTTCGTCTTATACCCGTCCGGAAGAATGAGGTAGTACAGATGAGAGTGGTACGCATTCACCTTCACCTTCAGAAAGAGAACGCGGGATATCGTCTTCAGCGACACGATCTCGAGCGGATCGTCCATCGATCCCCGGCAACTCGAGTAGTCTGTTGATGATCATCGCACACGACACTCACGGCTCTTCCTCTCAATCGGCTCGTAGGTCTGGTAGGAGAAGGAGTGGTGTATCTTGGCAGAAATGGTGTAATGCTGGCTCCGATTCTGCGCCGTCATGTGAAGCTGTCTGGCGAGGGAACTCCCGTTGTTTCCTGCGGTTCAATTGCACAACAAGAAATACTGGGAGGCGGAAGCATGGAAGAGGTGATGAGCAGAGAATCGCTCGTGCACGTGCCACACGTCGCTCGGATGCAAATCCCCTTCCTCGTAAAGTTTGCGGCAGAAATGGGAAGGGACAGAAAGGAAGAGCTCTCCATTCTACGAATCACGCACGCACGGAGCGATTCGCACACGATGGGTTCGTTGGCGAAGTACATGTATCGGTCGCAGCGGAAAGAGGACGAGGCAACGGAATAGGCAACATCATCAGCGCAGGGATAATGCACGACGACTCGATCTACGCTCGTCAAGAAACGCAAAGACCCACCGTGAAGAATGGCGACGTCCAAGCTGGAAGCGCAAGCCTCCTTGGAATCAACTACAATGAGAAGTACGATAACCACGCGTACTGTTTGCAGCGGACGGTTTGAACTGGTAAATGCTGGAAGTGCAGGAATGCAAAAGTGAAACACCCAGAACGTACAGCGTGCCATCGCTCTCACTGTACCCGTCCGTTCGATAGGACCATCTCTCCCCGTAGCCAAACCGTCCCACAATATCGCCGTTATCCAGCACGTCCTTTATGGTCACCGGAGCAGTGGATTTGGACAGCAGCACGATGATGATGAGAGAATCGTTCGCAACCCTCCCGCTAAGCATGTTGTTGCTCTCCTCAATGTGCAAATCGAACCCGCTACACACTATCCATTACACGAGCAGATAACCCGGTACAGATAGACGGATCTTCATAGGTGTTGCTCTGTAAGACTACAAGTCAGAACGAAAACCAAACGAAACCCTCCTTCCGTGCGATTGCGTAATAGCAAGCATAGGCACAACAGAGCGCCAAACATACAATGTACAGATGTGTGATAATTCGATTCTTCATTCGGAATGCTAGGAAAGGAGAGGGAGGCGATTTGTCGAAGAGGGAGAAAAATACTTCAACTCACACAAGGCGAATCCAAAACGAGCAGTCCGAGTCTCCAATGGAATAGGGAGATGTCTTTGTTTGGCATAATCAAGAAGCGGAGACCCCATTCTTTCCACCATGGATGTAGGATTGGTCCAGCAAACCAGACGCTAATTCGGTAGACGAAAGGAGAGAGGACGGAGGATGTGCTGTCAAGGGCGACGATATCTGACGAATCCTTTTCGCTGTCCAGTAATTATTCAGCCACGTGGGTCATTCCGCGTAGATATTTCGTTAACAGAGGGGGATGTGGAAGCAGTGTGCAACTATTTGCGGGAGCATCCTTCCTGTACGCAGGTGGTGATTCAGAGCGCATCGGTGGGTCCCCTGTCGTCTCTGTGATTCTAGCTCCCGCCCGAAGGAATTCAGACAATATGCGAGTGCATCCAATCCGGATCGGCCGTCTCGTCACTCGATCTATCGTACGGCTTGCCGCCCTCTTTCATCGTGCTAGGGGCAACGCCATCAGCGAGGATTCGTTTGCTCTGATCGCAGACACTGCGATTCATTGCGGATTATCCACACTCGTGTTGGACAACACCTCGTCCGAATGAGGGAAGGGAGTCATTCCTAGCTTCTGTGACAGTGACGTGCCCGCTTTCGGCAGGATCTCGCAGTCGAAGTCGCTCCTCTCCCTCAGTCTTCGCAACAACGCCATTGATGACGAGGGGCTGCGTCATTTGCTGTTCTTTCTTCAAGACTGCGACCGCCTCACCTCTCTCGACCTTTCGGGGAATCACATCACCCACAACTGTCTTCCCGTGGTTGCCGATTTCCTGGGTTTCGCAGAGCGCGTCCACTTACTCGTAGAGAGCGCGCTAAACATGAAGGAAATCGATATATCGGGAGTGCTGATGACGTCCCAGCAAGCGAAGCCATTCCGCCGTCTGTCAACAATGAGCGAGTGCAACATCGTCGTTTCGGTGGACACGAGGTGGCTGACGAGGTAAAGACTGACAGGATAGCATTGACTACGAGGCGAGGGAGTGTCAGGAGCAGCGACACGCGTTCTGTGTGGTGCTTCACGCTCTCGACGAGTTGTATCGAAGCGTCATGCAGTCGGGTTCTGGTGTTCGGTTGACGGGTAGGGTCGAATCGCCAGTGCCGACGTACTACGAGGGATTTGCCGTCGCCGCGCAGGATCAGGAGGCGTTGGAAGACATGTTGTGCTACCCCTCCGTTTTAGCGTCCTCGCTACGAGCCGTCGAGGAATACATCCTGCGCGTCAAAGCAGACCCGTCCAATCAGCTGATTCGGCTAGTGCTTGACAACATGTCAATCGTCGCCACCTATCTGCGCACTCCGCCCGTGTGCGATACACCTCGCTGTCACATGTAGTCGCGGTGTCTGGAACGAGAGAGGAAGAACCCGTCCAACGCGTGCGTGGTGAATCGGTGTGGGTGTGCGCGAGTGCAACTCGTCTCGCTGTGTGCCACGATGATGAGTGTTGGTGGCGACGAGGTGAAGAGCGTAGTGAAGACGTGTGGGATTCCGATGCTGCTCCTCGTGGGGTCGAAAGTGTGGGGTCACGCGTAGGAGTTGATGCAGGCGTTCCCGTGGAACTCGGCGTTGCACAGCAACTGTGTGGCGTTCTTCTCCTACGCGCTTTCCTGCGAGGACTCCGAGTTCCTTCTCTATTTCTTCGAGGACCTGGGAATCCAGGACGTGGTTGCCGCGAGTGTGAGAAAGGGAAGGCAGATGCAGGTGGGGTACGTTGGGGCGTTGATGCAAATTGCGGAACGGGTCCAAAATTGTGGAGAGAACGAGCGAGTGCGCTCGGTTTTAGGTAAAGACCCGGAGTGGTCTGATTTCGTTACGGAAGTGCTATCTCCCCTATTGCTGCAAAGTACTCTGTTCGAGAAGCTGCAGTCGTGGTGTGTTTGTAGCAAAGAGGACAGAACATACAAACTACATAATACAGCAACCACATCCTTTTCTATCGGCAGAAGCACTCGCGGACTTGTTATTCAGCGCGATCTTGATCGCTCTGTCAAACACCTCCTTCAGTCCCACCTGGGTCTTTGCGGAGCACTCCATATAGCAATCTGCCTGAATGCGCGCAGCGAGCTTCTCGCCCTGCGCGATGGAAATAGGTTCGGTGTTCTTCTTCGCTAACTCCTTCACGGTCTCCGCGTCGTTGCGGAGATCCGCCTTCAAGCCAACTAAAATGCAGGGAACGGGAATCTTTGTATTCTGCCAGTGGTGACTGATTTCGGGGTGCCACTACACATCAACGCACGGCCGAGGAGTCACCTTCTTCTCGATGTTTTCAAACGACACAGGACTACTCGTGAGGACGCTCACGCAGCCTTACTTATCAATAGCGAAACACAACAGGAAAACGTCAGTGCGGGGATAGCTCAAAGGACGAAGACGATCGTAATCCTCCTGTCCTACGAATCACGGCGCCGCGGAACGCCCACCAGCAGTATCCCACAAGCCCAGGCTGATGGGCTTCTTATCTACCATCACCGACGCCTGGTAGTTATCGAACACTATCGTTTGCGCAAGGAATGAACCAAATTACCTGTCGGCACATAATCACTAGGGAAGGTATCCGTAGCATAGGAAATAAGCATACACGTCTTACCAACAGTACCATCACTATCCATAAACCCTATTCACAGATCCCACCCCACAGTAACGCATTTGACTCCTTCCATTATGAAATATCGCGATCACTCCCTTTTTGATAGATGAATGACTAACGTACTAGGTGAGAAATGTGTTATCGTCCGCCAGGTCCCGATTTCGGTGTTTCCCTTTGCTTCTTCCTCGCGGTTTCGATATCGGTACCGCTTTTGAGTTTTGGGTGTTCGTCAGATTGGACCACTCCGTCTCCTGTCCCACGCATATCGAACACAGCGCAGTGAGCCGTTCCTCATAGACGCGTTTCGCCCCGACTGCTTACGAATCATCACTCCTCCCCGATTTGAATTTGGGAGCAGCAACCGCGCACTCGACGAAAAAGGCATAGTCTTCCCGCCTCAAATCTGAACAATGGAACTGACGCGTCGGTGCATCGACGCGATGCAGAACAGTCCATTGGGAATGGTGACTGCGTGCGACTACACGATCCAGGTGATGAAGAACACTCTCGCTTATTTGTAGGTCATGGAAATCAGAGTGCCGAGTAATATACTGCAGAGCAAATTGTACAAGTAAAGGAGCAAAGGCGCGCGTAATCCGTAGACTCTTCATATGGGATGGCGAGCGATATGCCGATAACTTTGTAATGACAGTGCACAACATCCAGAAGTCCACTCGAGCCATTTCGGCGGGCGATGTGATTCGGATTAGGATGTATGCCGTTCATCGCGTCAACATTGGACTCGTTTCCATCACCAAATTCGAAATTCTCCAGAATTGTCCTAATATCGTGTACACTCCCCTGTGTATTCAGACTCTCCCACAGCCGCTGACGATGCACGAGTTCAGAGAGTACCTGCAGTTGGCCTTTTCGCAGGGAGCGTCTTCTGAGATGAATGCGTCTCCCTCGCAATTGAATCGTATTCCTTCTCAAGCAAGCATGCCTCCTTCTCAGTTTAATGTGCCTCCTTCTCAGTTTAATGTGCCTCCTTCTCAGTTTAATATACCTCCTTCTCCGTATGATATGCCTCCTTCTCAGTTCAACACACTCCCCTCTCAATTCAACACACACCCCTCTCAATTCAACACACACCCCTCTCAATTCAACACACTCCCCTCCCACGACTGGCGTTCCTCTCTCAACCAAAGCGTGCTCGACGTCACCTCCCCCAACACCAGCACCCCCTCGCTCCCCCAAGTCGCAACCGACTTCAGAGCGATGCACCCCATCGGTGACACACTCGTCCCCTCCTCACACCTAGACTTCGCGCTCCGCTACGTGTTCCAATACCCCTCCTACCGCGACGACCAACGCGAAATCGTCGCCTCCGCCATCGCGGGACACGACGTGTTCGTGCTGAAGTGCACGGGTGGCGGGAAGAGTCTGTGCTTCCAAGTTCCCGCCGTCCTCTCCAAGGGCGTCACCATCGTCTTCTGTCCTCTTCTTTCCCTCCTTCAGGACCAGATCGAATCGCTCTTGAAACGCCCCTGCGGCGGCATTCCGTGTGCGTACTTGAGTGGCGACTGTGTACGGTTCGTTGTTTCGTCTCACGCGCAGCCACGCTCTGTGAAAGACAAGGTGTACCAGGAGCTCGGCTCCAGCACCGAAGCCAATCCGCCGTGTCTGAAACTCCTCTACCTCACACCCGAGTTGTTCGAGCTGAACTCCCGTCTCCAACTCCTCCTCCACCGTCTCCATCGCGATGTCTCTGAAATCGGCCTTGTTTATGGAATAGGGAAATTTGGCCCGATTTGTGGTGGACGAAGCGCATTGCATTAGCACGTGGGGGCACGACTTCAGACCCGCGTACCGAAATCTCTCCTCGATTCGCAAGGAGTTTCCGGAGTGGGGCATTTGGAGGCATTTGAGGCGTAGTGTCCCGATTATGGCTCTCACCGCCACGGCGACGGAAGAGGTGTACAACGACTGCGTGAAACTCCTCCACTTTCGGAATGTGCGGAAGTTTCAAAGAGTGGGGGTGGTGTGGGGTGATGAAGAATAGACATTCAACCGCCCGAACCTGCGTTACGAGGTGTGCGAGAAGCTGACGAAGAAGGAGGTGGATCGTCTGAAGAAGCAGGACGAGAAGGAGGGAGTGAAGAAGAAACGGCACACGTTCATCGAGGAAATCGTGGAGTATTTGAAGAGTCATCAGAGCGAGAGCGGGATCATTTACGTGTTGTCGCGGCAGGACGCGGGTGTGTGTTGTGAGAACGCGTGATGCGTAGAGAACCTGTGCGCGGACCTGAAGGAGCAGGGCGTTGCGTGCGCGTTCTACCACGCGGGTCTGACCAGTGCACAGGTGGTTGCGAAGAAGCGGTGTGAGGCGTAGCGCATTCAGGTGCAGCGGGAGTGGAGTGAGGGTCTCACGAAGGTGGTGTGCGCCACCATCGCCTATGGTATGGGCATCGACAAGGAGAACGTGCGGTTCGTCTTCCACGCGTGCTTGTCCAAGTCGATGGAGGGCTACTACCAGGAGGCGGGACGCGTGGGCGCGGCGAGTGTGGGTTAGGTGTAGGCAGGGCGAGACGGCAAGCCGGCGCTGTGCCGATTGTACTATAGAAAGAGCGACTACTCGCGAGTCAAGCAGTTGCTGGCGCTGTCGTCGCGCGAACTCCACACGTCGCGAGCGTCGTACCAGCGGCAGGTGGACGCGCTGGACCGCATGCGGGAGTACTGCGAGGAGAAGGAGCGGTGTCGACGCAACCTGCTGGTGGAGCACTTCGGAGAACGCACCTCGCGGAGTCGACTGTGCGACGAGAAGGACAACATCCCGTGCGACAACTGCGAAAAGCGAAAACGATGGAGTGTTTGTAAGAAACAGGTCAAAAGTCGATCGAGGCATCGAGCTCCACCTCCACGCCGCCCCTTCCACACGTCCTGGTCACACTCTTCCTGCTCTTCAGCAAGCCGTTCAAAAACGAAGCGTACAGGTCCTGGTTCATGATCACGTGCTTCTCGCGCATCGTATTCAAAAACGACACCTGCAGTTTGGATCTACGCGTCACCATCTCCCTCCTCTCCCACCGCGGATGCGCCACGTCCATCGCGAAGTCCGTGCCCAACACGTAGAAGCGATAGCCCTCGTAACGCAGGTTCGCCACCCACTGCACCTTGTTGTACCCGTAGTTCACAAACCGCTCGTCGAAGCGCGGAAGCGACGCCGAGCGACGGACGATCAGATAGCTACCCGTCACACCACGCCCACGCGCCCACGGCTCCTGCTTGTCCTTCACAAAACAACGCACCTTCACCAGCGGCTGTGCGAAGCTCGCGTTCAGCCAGTCGGCGAAGTAGTAGTTGTGCAGGTTCTGGCCCTCGCGGAACTCGCGACACACCTTCCGGCGGAGGCACTTTTGCAAGTGCGTCTTTTCCGCGGGAATTCGGTTTTCTCGTCTGATGATGAGCATCGCGACACGAACTCACTCTTTCACGCAGTTGGTGAAACTGGAACACGCCTTGGTGTACTCGTACACTGGGACAATAATGGCGGAGGTGTCCCGATTCGCGACATCGTGAATCAGAGCCGGATTGAGGTTATTCGGTCCCGAATACGAATCGGAAGGAACTGCGTTCAGAATCGAAATGACCGTGCTGTACAACGTCGCTATGATGAAACTCCCGCGAAATGCCTACGCGTGGGCCAAATGTCCATGTCCGCGAGGAAGAAGTGCGTCGTCGTCACGGGGGCAATCGCTATTCCGTAACGAGAGGGTTTCTGGGATACCGAGATTGCGGAGGTAATTGATGGGGTAGTTCTCCTCGTCGTTCACAACCAGGTTCAGGATCAGTCGGCGAGGGAAGTTGGACGCCTTGATCGTGTTGAGAGTGGCGGCGAGCTCCGATTCCTTGATCCAGATCACGGCCGAGATTGGACTACACGTAACACAGAAACGAAGACGAGACCCGCCCCACTTCCTCAAAAACATCGCGTAATAGCTGAAACGGACCAGACTACGCATCATGCTTTGGGGCGACATCTACGTTCCCTGCAACGTCATCGTGACGTCGGACGGATGGACTCCGACATTGCCGAAGTACTGCTTCACCGTCTCGGCACAGACGGTCACGGGAGTCTTCACTTCCGTTTTCAGGTTGTAGATGGACGACTTGCGCTCCTCGAAGTTCGTGATGAGCACAAATTCGAGGTCCTTGTCGCTCGTTGTCTCCGCGACGCTCTCATCGGAGCGCACTGCGTTCATTTTGCGAATCTGCACCTTCTCCACGGGAATGGCGCGCTTCTGGTTCATTTCTTTGTTCGGAACCGACACTGACAACGAGGCACTGTTGTAGGGGCGCTGACTGTCTTCCACTCCCATCACGAGCTCTTGCACCTTGTACTCGGCTGTTCGCTTTTGCAGCAGAGGACTCTCGGGCACACTTCCGGGAATGTACAGCTTCTTTCCGTCTCTATACAGCGGACCTGTGAACCAGGGCTATACGGTGATTATTCGCATACAAGAATCACAATCGTGCTGGGCTCCTTGTCATACACCTTATTCACATAGAAGCAGCTCAGCGTTATTCTACAGTGAACGCACCACGCAACGCGCTACAGTACAACGCTGCACACAAAGGAAGGGAATACAATCGCTTTCGCTCGTTTCCTACGCGCTAAGTCCACTCCGTTTCAAACCACAAAGAGAGCATCGTCTTCGCTTCCAGTTGGATCTGCGGGTGCGCTTTCTAAACCGTGCCCGAATTCCGAACGATTTGCTTGCTCGATGGCGTCGGAAAAGGACGCGGTTTCGGGACCCCCATCCGCTCGAATAGTGGGGATGCCTCGGATTCCAAAGCGTCGTTCTTATTCCGATTCAAGGTTGTGCGTTTGAGATGGCCACATTCTCTATGGAAGAGAAAGAGAGGATTCTCTTTGACTGTATTTCTGTGTTCCCGAAACCGCTGATGCTTAGTGAATGCTGACGATGATTGCGAGGATTTCTTGACGATCCGCAACACGAGTGACAATAATGTATTCCGTTCTTGTCTGGCGTTGAGTCTAGCTGATTTTCTCGATCCGGACGAATTCAAAAGTAAAATTCACAGTGCGTCCCACCAAATTCTTCCTCGAGCCGAACGGATCCTCCGTCGTGCGTTGTAGCATTTGCTTTGGCGATTGATCCCTAGTCAACTTAAAGAAGAACGTGAAGGAGGATTTGCTGAAAAGGGAGTTGCCCTCAAGGTCGTTGCTTGTGCAGAAGGGTTAGAACTAGGGACAAGATTGAGATCCTCGCGATGAGGGTGTCGAACGTCTTCTCCGACATGGCCTCCAACAGACCGAACGATTTGTGCGACATTATCCGGAAGAGAGTCCGATTCCCTCTTTTGGCTCATGCGTAGTTCAAAGCAAACGAGAAGATGCACGCGTTCCAGTCCATCGACAACTCGAGAGAAGAGACCATCGACACGATGAATGTGGAACCGGAAGAGGTGACGAAGTCCCGCATTGCTGTCGTATATAAACATATCCTCATACCGCTTTCTTGGAGTGCTTAACGTTCACTGGATTCGCAGCCTCAGGAGGAGATGCTCAACCCCTCTTCTGCCAACAGCGAGAGCGAGCCTGTTCACGAATGCCCTACTGTATGCAATGACAATAGTCTCAAGCGCGTAGGGAGTTGTGAAGAGCACCTCTAATTCCACGCGTCCTATCTCCATTTTGTTAATTATTGTTTGGTCTATTGCTATGATGGGAGTCGGCTTCTTCCTCAGTCAGTGGAACCGTTCTCATTGAGACTTGTACGTTTCCCTGTTTCCTACACATATGTGAGTACTCTCCGTTTTCTATCGCGTTTCGCCACGCATAGAAGGAAGGAATGGAGGTGCACTCTCCTCGGATCATTTGCTTCGGAAAGCATCAGACAAACTAATGGATATCATCGGTCACTCAAATTCCAGCCACCGTTTTCATTTCACTCGACTCTCTTTCAGATCGTCAATTCCTCTGACCTCTGCATCGTGTCGAGTATTCACGAGAACAGCAATCGCACGCACACCACTTACAGGCAGTTTGTTAGGAAGAAACAAGAAAGAGTGGGGAATGGCTGCCCCCTTCCAGAGATCTTCGGATCTGAAGATTCGCCAACGCCTCCTCGAAGTCGCCGATCCGCACCGGACGAATATCCAGCACGCTGTCCTTCATCTGTCTGTCGCACGAGCCCTCCATCATTTCCGTCGTATCGCTTGACGAAGGAGTGCATCGGTGCGAAGAAACGCTGAGGTCGAGCGCGGATGACGGCGCATTGGACAGCAGCAATTGGGAGGCTTCGAGCACGGGCATCATGACAGCTTCGCGAGTGAGATTCTAGTCCGTCAAACAACCGCGCCATGGAAACCTGAAGAAGAGACCCCGACCATCCCTGGGTCGATTCACTCAGGAAATGGAAGTCCTCCTGAGACAGCTGGTGCGTGATGCCACACAGTCCCTTCTGAATGATCCTCTCCCTCTCCTCCATCGACGGCAATGGAACCTCCACCATCTTTTGGAATCTCCGCACCACCGCCGGATCGAGATCGCTCACGCGGTTTGTCGACGCAATGATGGTGATCCGATCGCTTGCCTGTATGGATGTCAGCTGAATCAGCAGCTCGCTTAGCACTCTTCGTGCGCCAACGTCTTCTGCGCTCTCTCGCTTCATTGCCAGCGCGTCAAACTCGTCGAGGAAGAGGATGGAAGGAGATCGGCGTTTCGCCTCCATGAAGAAGGCTTGGATGCGTCGCTCTGCCTCTCCGGCCCATTTCGATAGGCAAGATGACGGAGACAGTTCCAACAGGTAGTTGTCTACACTCAATGCTCCTACGAAACCGTACGACTCTCATTTGCCACTGCGCGGACGAGCGTTGTCTTTCCTGTTCCAGGAGGACCATAGAGAAGGATCGTGGTGCACAACTGTCGACTCCCCACGAACAGGGAAGAGGGAAGCAGTGTGGGGAGGATGCAGCTCTCGTACAGAGCCCTCTTCGCATCGTCCTGGCCCACGATATCCTGCCAGTTGACGCGGAATTGCTCATCACGTTGCACCTCCGAGCAGGGGGTACTCGAGGCACTTCCACCGAGGCGCACTCTCTTTGATACAGACCCTACACAGTCACAACTCGTGTATAGACGCACCTTGCTTTGCGGGGATCCGCTTTGAAATCGACAGCGACTCTGCACTCATTTGTGCACTAAACGAAGAGGACTGACGTTGCTGGAGCAGCTGGATTGTCACATCGCAGAGTTCTTCGACGATATCGCTCCTTTCTTTATCTTGTAATACGCAATCACTCTTTTGGAGAGAGTTCCTCACTTCGTTAACGATATAGAGAACGGAATCAGGATCATCCGCGCCAAGGTCCCACGCTCTGCCTATGTCACTGAATAGGCGTTGGAAGTGGGACATAATACGAAGTGGCGAACATCCTCCTCTTTCCACTTGGAGGGAAAAGAATTCTACAACAAACAGCGATACAACCCTAATCGGTCCCTTATATCTGAAATCGCATCGAACATGATGTCTGCATCATTGATCGCGTGAACAATGCTCTCCTCGTCCACCTTCAACATCTCCTCCGTAATCGCTGACGCGTTCTCCTCGTCAACAGAGGCGATGATGGGCAGCAAAAACTCCTTCAAGTACTCGTTCTTCTCCTCCTCGTCCAACCCATCCAGAGACTCAATCGCGACGCCTCCCAGCGAATCCATCTATTCTCACAGTAGTGGATGAACGGCTACCACTTCCTGGATCTTCTGAATGCATTCCTCCACCGCCGCGTCCTGCTCCAACGATTCCGTTACAGAAGTGGCTTGAGGGTTTTGAGTTGTCTGTTGGGTTGCTATTTGCTGTGTTGTCGTCTGCTGAGGTATCTGCTGAGTATTCTGAAGCACCTGCTGCGATATCTGAGGCATCTGTTGAAGGTTTTGGGGCACCTGCTGCGACATCTGAGACACCTGCTGAGGCACCTGAGGCACCTGCACCTGCGCGATCCGCTCGACCGCCTCCTCAACGGGCTGCGCCGTCTCCTTGATGGCGCCTCTGCGCACCTCAAAGACGGTGTTCTGCTCGTCCGTCACGGGCATCGAGGCAGCCGGACGCTGATCTACGCCTCACACCTCCTCGCTTCTCCCACAACCCGCATTCTCACTGCCGCTCTGCGGGAACGACTCCGACCCCATCGCCGGAGCGTTCGCGTACGTCTGATACGGCGGCTCGCCAGCACCGATGAGCGAGTTGATGTACTTCTTGTGGTACTCCTTCACCGCCTGCTTCGCCACGCCGTCTCTACCCCTCAGCCCGTCATCTCGCTCCTACAGCGTGGTCTGCTTCTGCGGCTTCTCGTCCGCCTCGCCGCCGTTCTTCACCAGCACGCTGATGCGAATCTTCGAGCCCTCGATCTCCTGTCCGTTCATCGCCTTCTTCGCCGTCATCGCGTCCGCCGTCCGCACGAAGTACACCGCTCTATCCCTCACGCCGCGCATCATCCCCCACACCACGCTGCTGTCCACAAACTGCACGCGCTGGATCGGACCGAAGGTGCGGAAGATGCTGCGCACCATGGCCTCGTTGCACTGCACGTTCAGGTCCTCCACCAGCAGACCGTTCTCGCTCTCCTGCAGCAGCGGCTGGTACGGCTGGTACGGCATCTGGTACTGCTGGTAGGGCTGGTAGGGTTGATAAGGCTGGTACGGAGGCTGGTAAGGAGGCTGGTAGGGCTGGTAGGGTTGATAGGGCATCTGATAAGGCTGGTAGGGCTGGTACGGCATCTGGTACTGCTGGTACGGCTGATAGGGTTGGTAGGGCAGACCACTGTCGTCGCCGTCTTTGGGATGGAACTCCTGGATCTCGCGCACGGGCTTGCGACCCGACGCAAAGAAGCCCGGCTCCTTCCTCGCGCTCCCGCGGTTGTCCTCAAACGCGCGCTCCTTCCTGTTGTAGTACCGACCGTCCCAACTCACATCGCTATTGGGCCCGTCCCAATTCCTCGCTCCCTCTCCCTCTCTCCTCCACTCCTCGCCCCCGTTGTTCCTCCGCCTCCCACGCCCGTTCCCCGCATCGTTCCACGCCGACGGCATCACCAGCTCGGGCTCGCGATCGCTCCTTCGGCCTCTGCTCCCGCCTCTGCCTCGGTTCGCCGTCCCGCGCTCCGTCTGGTCCCAACTCGTCAGGTCGCTCGTTATCACCATCGTCTCGTTCGCGTCGTTGCGTCGGTTCCCGCGGGTATTCCGGCCGTTGTCGCGCCCGCCTCGTCCGCCTCGCTGGGTGCGCTGGTTCCTTCCCGCGTTTCCGTCACTCCCAAACACGCGCGGCTGTTGGTTGCCCAGGTTGCCCAGACTGCCCGGGGTGTCCGGGTTCCTGCGCCCGTTACGTCCGCGCCTTGTGGGGATGATCGGCGTTTCGTCCCACTCCGACCCAGCAGCGTCGTTCCTCTTCTTCGCCCTGCCCTTGTTGCGCGACGACTCTCTGCGCTCCGCCGGCTGCGCGTACTCCTCCTCCACGATGGGCTGCACCACCAACTCCCACTGCTTGCCCTTGCCGTCGGTGATGGGTGCGCGGCAGTAGTCCAGCACGTTCATCACCGTGTCATGTGACTCCGTCTTCACCTTGAAGCCCTCGGGGATCTGGTCGATCTGGCGCACGCGTCCGCAGGGCCGCAGCAGCTGACCCAGCGTGCGCGCGGAGAGGTCCGCCTGGCCGCGGACGAGAACGGAGGTGCAGGTGGCCGGCACCAGCTCGGGCGTCATCACGACGGAGGGCGGCAGAACGGAAATGACCCCGGGAGCGTCGCGGGGCGTTTCCTGGGGTGGTTGCGAGTACGTGGTCTGAAGAGGTTGTTGCATTGATTGAATAGGTTGTTGCATGGTCTGGAGAGACGCCTGGTTCTGGAGAGAAGACGGATTCTGCATCTCTTGAGGCAAGGACTGCGATGACTCGGGACGATCACGCATCTCAGACACCTCGGACGCCTGCGCTCTTCTCTGCGACTCTGGATGCGGCACTGCCTCCCGATTACCAGATTTGTCATACGGAATGATGAAGCCTTCGGGAGCTATCGACAGAGTCAGCGCGTGGCCGTGAATGCTCTTCCCGTTCGTATGATGAACGGCGTTCTTGGCAGCCTGAATTCCCAAGAAGCCGATGTATCCGCGATTGAAGCGCACGCCACCCTCCTCCACCATCTCAATGTTTGCGTCCTGAATGTCTCCGTACTTCGCGTACACGTTCACCATGTCATCGATGCTCATCCCGTCAGGGAGGTTGTCGACAATGACCACATGCGGCTCTAGCGAAACCATGCAGGGCTTTCCCTCAATGGGCTGACCATCCATTTGTTTCTGTGCCTCGACAGCTACGAGTCAGTGCAAACGCGTCCCCACTACCCGACGCGATGGTTGCGAATTGAATATAGGCGACGTACATGCCCTACGCTCAAGACCGAGACGAGAAGTAGTACTTCCACAGGACTGAACACCTGGATCGAATCCACCTTTCCAAATCGACTGAACACGTTAAACAGCGAATTCTAGAAGTGAGCATGAAGGAGCAGACCCACTTCATCCGCAGTGGGACTGAGATTCTCGACGAGGATAGAGCTGTAGATACTCATATTCAAACCGACAATCGGGTCAGTATGAAAGACAAAATGAGACAAATACGGGCGATTATCAATCATTCCGGAAGGAAGCGCGAATTCGGTCCCCCTTCTTTTCCGCGATTTCTCCATAATGTACCACCAGAGGAGCTCGCTTGAGATGGATATTGAGAACGAGACATTTGTACTTGCGTTCCTTTCAAACTGTGATCGATATAGGTGAATGTGAAGCTGTTCACGAAGTACGAACGCTATCAGATTGGTACGGATGCCATCAGTCTCCCCGCGCGGTTCTCAAGAATCGACTTATCAAAGCTCGTCAACGAGACGCTCGAGCTGGAAAAACACATTCCCTTCGATTTCGTCATCAACGGAACGCTGCTCCGCACTTCTCTCAGCGAGTACATGAGCGAGAACGGTCTTTCCACGGAAAACACGGTGGAGGTGGAGTACGTTCCCATTATCGGCAAGCCGGAGGAGAAATCGTCGGAGGATTTGCCCGACTGGGTCAGCGGCATTGCGAACAGCGGCAGTGTTTACGCCGTCGGCTGCTACGACGGCTCTGTCCACGTTTACAACCAAGATGACACATTACTGACAAAGAAGGAGGTCCACAAGCGTCCTATCAAGGGAATCGACTGCCAGATCGTCAATTCCGTTCCCATCGTCACCTCCGTTTCTCTCGACAACTCCGTCCGCATCATGAAGGTCGTGGACAGCGCTCTCGCGGACGTAGCAACCTGCAAGGGCCACAAGAGCCATGTGATGTGCTGCAAACTGAATCCGCAGAATGGCCTCGTCGTCTCCGGTGCCTGGAACGGGAGCATCCTCGTGTGGAACACGCAGCCGGAGGAGGGCGCGACGGACGTGGAGCCGGTGCACAGCCTGCTGGAGTCGGAAGAAGCCATCACGGGTCTGGACTGGTGGGAGGGAAATGTTGTGAGTGGCGGCTGGGACCACGTGATCCGCGTCTGGGACCTGGAGACGGAGGGCATGCTGCAGGACATGGTAGGGCGTGGCGGTGGCGTGTGAGGCGCAGAGAGGCAACAAGGTGGTGAATCACCTGTCCGTGCACGTCGCCAACAAACTGATCGCGTCCGCGCACCCGGACGGCGTCGTGCGTCTGTGGGACCAGCGCCGTGAGCGAAGCTGGAGGGGGTGACGTGTAGAGGAGAAGGCCAACGTGATGTCGCTGGTGGGGAAGCAGGAGTTCGGTTCCGCCGTGGCGTGGCACCCGTCAAACGACTGGTTGGTGAGCGCGACGGACTACGCGGCGAACGTCACGGTGTTCGATATCCGCTCGGCGTTCCCGCTGCACGTGGCGGAGCACGTCCACGCCGGAAAGATTCTGTGCGGCGTGTGGAAGAACGAGGAGATGATGATGACAGGTGATTGCGACGTTCCGCGCTCATGCGTAGGTGGAGACGATAAGAAGCTGAAGCGGCTGTCTGCGAATAGTAATAATTGAGTTATTTAGTTCTTCGTTGTTGCAATGCAAACACACTTAAAGAGAATCGTCGTACTCGTAGCTCACCTCCTCGACTCTGCCCTGGTCGTCGACGCGGATCCAGGGGAACTCGTAGCGCCGAGGAAGTCTCCAGTGGGGCGCATCCTTGAATGCCGTCGTCTCCCAGTCAAACACGCCCACGTTCTTGTACGGAGGGCCAGCAATAATCTGACTGCTTCCTCCCATCTTCATCAACTACCCATCACGCATTAATCCCTAACCCCACCTTCAAACTCGTGATCTTGCCGTCCGTGGCGGCGTGGTTTCTCTGGCCCAGTCCGGGACGCGGGTACGTTCCGTTGGGGTCGTTCAGGTCGTTTCGGCACCCAATCGCATATGAGCCCGTATACCCAGGGACACCCGGACAGCGGCTCAGCGGGTCGTGCTTGAAGTCGTTGTAACGGAGAATGGCGCGGAAGCTGCGCTCCGACTGCACGCGCGGCACATCGCGCGCGAAGATCTGCGCACGCGGGCACTGGTCGTACGAATAATCCTTTCCGTACTTCTCGAACAGCTTGTCCGTGCCGCCCAGCTTGTACACGTCGTCGAAGAAGGCGATGTTGTAGGAACCGTAATAACCGCGGGAATTCAGATATCTAGGTGAGAGGCGACCACGAGGCGTACGAGGACATATCTTCGTAGTGCACGTACCCCGGGAGTTGTTCGATCATGTAGAAGCCGCCCTCCTTCAGACCGATTCCCGCGGTGAAGTAGTCGTAGTCGAGAACCATCCACTGGTTGGAGTAGCAGCCGTTGTTGTACAGCGCGTACAGCTTGCACCACTCCCGCGGGGATCTAGTCATCATCGCCCCCTCGCACCGCTACGTCGCCAGACGGTTGGCGATGATGTTTCTCGCCCACTGCATCACCGCTTTGCCGTTCATGAACTTCTCCAGCTCCTTGTTGAAGTTGCCGATGGTGGTCTCTTGCACCACCACGTTGTCGTTGATCGTGTAGTAGTCGTCGCCAGAGCTGATACGCGCGGGGTAGGAACTGAAGGCCTGAACGCGTCCGGGAACGATGCCGGAGGCGGTGTGGAGAGGCATGTTGTAGATCTTGTAGACCTTGAACATGGTGTGGAGGGCGCTCCACGTGGACTGTCCGATGAGGATGTCCGACTTGTCGTCTGGAGGTCAGTGAAGACGATCATCATCACCCGTCATGCGAATGAGCGCAGAGCAGTGGTCCAGACGGTCGATCTCGTACTTGTCGTGCGTCTCCTCGGTGTCGTTGTGGGGCAGGGCGTTCCAGTCGCCAACATCGCCGTCGTAGTTGGCGTACTGAATCTGCCACTTGCTCAGAGCCTACACGGTGACAGAGGGCGTGAGACTACTACGCGTTCGGGCTTTCCCTTGTTCGCCATCATATAGCCCTCGTACACGCCGTCCACCTGAAGGTCGAGGCACTTGCGATGCTCCCAGTACTCTCTGTCGCCCACCTTCGACTCCTCCGCTTCCCAGGCCTCGTTCTCGTCAAGAATGCCCTGAATCTACCCGTGACGACTCCCGATCGTCCTCCCACGTGCTTCGACGGCTGCTTCTCTCCATAGATGTTCTTGGAGTGCGTGTAGATGAGATCCTCCGTGAGATAGCCCTCAATCAAGCCCGCGGCCTTCGACTGGTCCTCGTTGCTTTCCTTCTCGTTAGACTCCACGCGCAGGATGTTCCAGCCTATGTTGAACGGAGAACGGCCACACGCTACCCGTCTGGTTCATGGCAATAGTGAGGGATCCGAACGCCACGGCGGACTTGTCAATTTCGTCCGTAAACACCCATTCTCCGTCCACCCTGCGAACGGACGCATATCCTACGATTGAGGATACCAGAACACAAGAAACGGGTCGTCTCTCCCATGCAAGAGAGCAGCAGCAACAAAATGAAAATGGAATAGCACTTCATCGAGAATAAGCGATTACTGTTCCTCGGAACACAATTCGTAAGCAGGGTAAGACATCGTTTGGCGCAACCAGAATGCCCATTTGAGCGATTTCCAAGGAAACAGACACAAAAGGAATAAGGCACAGGGAATCACATGATACACTCACAAGCGCAGTCTTCTAGCCAACTTGTTGAACAGATGCTTTACATCATCCGCTACAGCTTCGTCCACAGAATCCTCCTTCTCGAGAGAAGCCATGACTCTATCGCGTAAACCACCTTCTCTTTGCATACTTCCGCTTCAGCTCTTTGCGACGTCGTAACTCCACCTTCATTCGATCTGTTGCTTCGCTCGCCGTCTTCTGGATCATTTTCATCATCTTCATCTTTTCCCGCACGGATTTGTCGTCCATTATCTGCGCATAAGCTCGAACCACAGCCGATACCTGCGACGGCGCATCCAGAGACTGCATCTGCTTTACAAATCCCAGGGCGATGGTCTTTCTGCGTTCAAATTCAGCAAGGACGGTCTGATAGAGCTCCATCGCTGCTTCCGTGTTTCTAGTCCCTCACTCCCTTCTTTCATTCCACACCTATACTTCGACGGCAAAAGAGACATGAAATCCTCCTGGCTGAGGGAAAGAACCAGTCGAATCCTCTTCTCCAGCTTCTTATAGGGGTCTATGCGATCAGTCCTCCTCCTTTCCAAATCCCTACCTCCCATATCCGTCCGATTGCAAGATGAGCTCGAGTGCCAGAAATAGGACCGTTTCTATGTGACAGGAGGGATGAAAATACGGCCGAATTCTGCAAACAAACAGAACGCTAGTTCAGAATAGTAATAGGAACCCTTCTGAGAGCAAGATGAGCAGCCATCATACTGAAGTGGCTGTTCTTCGTGAGAAACAGTTCGTCACAAGAGGACAGCAGAAACAGATCCAACAGGCAGCGAATCACACCGTCGCGCGAGGAATTCATTCCCACGTGTTCTACAGGAAAGTCCTGTATGGACATCACCCTTCCAGGAAACGACGCATTGAACTCCCGGAGAACGCTCGGACAATCACTGGCGATAAAGATTCGAACTTCCTTCAGAGAGAGTCGAATCCGTCTCTTCAACATCGACTTGATTGTATTCATTCCTTGCTTCGTCATGAAAGACGTTTTGTCGTGCCAACGCACGTGGTCTCCTCCCATGCGGACGTGGACGCCAATCATCCGATACGGAAGAAACTGGCGTTGGTAGGTCGAAAGAAGGCGCTGGAGTACGGGAGACGGACGGAACATGTTGGGAATGCACAGATTGTACCACACGTATTGCCTGTTGGAATTCCGAACGAAGCGCATTTCGTCACTGAGTCCCATCCGTCGCAGCTGCTCCTGGTTCGATTTGAAGCGAAGCAGGTTGTGCGCAAAGACATGGTTGGATAGCAGAAGATAGGACTGATTGCGGGGAAGGGGCTCATCGCTGTCAATTGCAGCATATGGCTTTGAGCCGTGGTCAATCAGCGCAACAGAAGAAGTGTTCGGTAAAGGAACGACCATTTCTGGGAAGGGAAAGGAGAACAGATCTTCTGGAATTTGGTTGGCCACAACTATCCATCACGCATCGCCGTCTCCGTCACATTGGAAGGAATAGTTCTTTAACAGGGCGAGCAGGAACGAATCGCACACACCCTTCATTTGACCCGCAATACCTGTAGTTCCGCGCTTCGAATACACGATGCGGCGAGATGAGTTGTAAAAGGACGGGAAATACACATCACGCAGATAGTCGCGAAAGGACCCTGGACTGTAATCCCAACGAGGAGGCAGTTGTTCTCCATTCTCTGACGACGCCGAAACCAGGACACAATGCGGACACCACGGACGAGAAGGTCCTACTGGGTGACACAGAGTCAGAATGGATAACGGAAGTGGTATACGAAGGAACACTCGTACTCGAGAAAAGGGAGCCACGGATTCACCTGATGGACCCCATATTCCCGATTCTCTACGCTCTTGTGCGCTACACGGACTTTCATGGCTCGCAGAACAGAAAGCAGAAGGAAGCAGACCACATACAATAGATACCGGTTCATTTCACAAGATAGGATCACGAATCGATTCTTCTGACCGGGGTCAAGAGGAGCTGTCTATAGGAGGAAGCGCAGTAATCCTTTTGTGGAGAAGCAAGGAAATGTCCGGATATCTTCTATTCAGTGCGGAGAAGTGAGGAGTCGTCGAAGTGAGCGTGATGGCGTAGATGTCTGGTTGGTCTTCTGAGTTCCTTCTTGGCGTACAAATCGATTTCGAGCAAAGAGACGGACGACGCGAAGGACGTTCGGCAGTGCATTCTTTCCCTTTTGTACGCTGTGGCCATTTCCCCTGAGAGGTAGTATCTTCCAGGGACTGTTCACCATATTGGAATCAACCGTCGAGCCATTCATCTTCTGGTAGTTGCTGCTTCGATCGGTTCACCGTAGGCTCCCTTTCTTCTACGAGGCGAAGGGAATCATTCTCGCCGTTGTATCCTTTTTGACACTATACAAGGTACGAGAATCGTAGTTCCGCTCACCCGAAGCACTCGCTTTTGCTGAATACCGTTATTCTCAATCCTCTGTTTGAGGCGTTCGACCGCTTCGTCACTCCTATGTTGGTGAGGTGCGCATCGTCGGTGATGGTGAGGGGGTAGATATGCCAATTCCGTGTTGTACTATGCCGCCGTGATTCTGTCTCCCTTCGTGAGTCGCTCGCAGCTGGAGCACATGCAGGAGTACGTCCTCTCTGCGAAGCAGGCAATGTACGAGAAGAATGGAGAAACCGTGAACTCAACCGTGAACGTGGAATCGCGTCTTTGTTGCACAAACACCGCTACAAATAGTGTACAATGATAGCTAATCGTGGTTGCCGGACAAGTCCTGCTTCTGCTGGTCATTCCAATCGCCGTAGTCGCTAGCTCGGCTCGAATCCAAGAAGGACCTAAAACTGTTGTCCTTTTCGTCCTCCTGCAGAATCGTCTCGTTCATCGCCTCAACGCGACTGTCGTCGTAAGCATCGGCACTCTGCTCCTGCACCGCTATTGGTTCCTCATTTACGATCAGTGGGTGATACAGTGTCTCCTCCTCGATAGCCGAGCTCGGCATCGTAATCACTGCATGATCCGAGGTCTCCTGCGAGGGAGGGACATCCGGCTGCGACGTCTGCTCCTCTGCGTTCTCCTCTTCAAGCAGAGACAACATCGGGTTGGCCGCAACGCAGCGGAGGAAAAACCCTTCCGAAACGGCTGCCAGAAGACGGGAGTAGAAGTCGTTCCTCTTGCGGAGAAGGCAAAGCATGAAGGCAAGTTGGTAGGAACGCGGGTGGAATTTGAGGGAGGGGTGGTGAGCGAAGAGAGAGATCACAAAGCCCGTGATAAAGTAAACTACGACAGGTATTACAGGAACAAAGTACGCCCCCTTCTCGCTGCTCAGCGTGAAGCAAAACACCACAAGGAAGATGAGAAGGGCAATGATGCAACCAAGAATCACCCACGTTTGAATGCCCCACTGGCGCATATCAATCAGGCGAACGCGGAGGTACGGCACCTCGCAAAGAAACCCGGAGGTGAAGAGGGTTATGAGAAACGGAATGAAGTACTCCAGCACCGTGTGGTCGATCGAACAGCTAAACATCCGCGTGTGGTCGGTCGCCAGGTAGATCACGAAGACCAACACAATGTACTTCACGATCTCTTCAAATATTTGGTGAACGCTCTTCTCGTCTCGCTTCCATTTGAAATAATACGCCGCAATTCGGTATGCAAAGTAGCTTGCGATATGAAGAGCACAAAAGCAGAAAGAGAAGAGTATCCAGAAGTAGAGGGGATACGAAAACGACACTGAACTGTTCGGAAAGGGAATGATCATGATGCTCACCCCGAACGATGCTTCTTTTCCGTTCTTGAAATGGGGCACTTTTCGTGCGGATTTCTGTCAGTCAAGGAATAGCCAGTAGCAGTGTGCCGTGCTTCGGTTCTGGGTAGTGGCGAGTGAATGCAAGAAACAGAAAACAAAAGGACGAACAGACGAACATACACTCCAATTGTGAATCCCAACCTCGTCTCCCTCTTCCTAGATATCTAGTTATGCGATAAGCAGTCGCGTTCATCAAAAGCACACCACCCACACGCATAGTGTGAATCCGATACTCTCCTCAGTTGAGTAAGGTGCAGACATGCTCAGAGCCAGACGCGGCTCTGATTCTTTGCCACTTCATCATCATCGGAAAGACCAACAGCAACGAGGACTTACCCTGCACTCCCTCCCTCATTTCCTGCACAGGGGAGCGAGTTGCGAGAAAGCGAGATTGGCGCGGAAAACGAGACTGTTTCTGGAAACCGTTTCCTTTCTTCAATCTTTGAATCTACACACGATGGAAGTGATTATTGATTATTACGGGGAAGAGTATCCGTGCTACATCTATCCTGACAAAACAGTGAAGGAGAACATTCAAGCGATCGCGGTTTGTTGGCCGCCTTGTTCCGTTATGCGTAGGAGTACTTTTCCATGGACGCGAAGTACATAACGCTGTATATCGGCGACGTGTTGCTGGAGGATGACAAGTTGTTGATGAGTTATGCGTTATCCTACCACTGTCATGTCACACTGTGCTACAACAACCCAAACATTGAGATTACCGCAAAGTATTTGGATAAAGAGCTGCATGTCACCATCGATTGCAACAAATCGATTCAGGACCTTGTGTCACTGGTGTACAACGTAGTGACAGTCTTCTGCAGTAACGACTAGGAAAACAAGGCGCTGTTTGAGAGCGTTCCCGAATCCTCGCTCCGCATTTGCTCCCAAGGCAAGGAAGTGGGTAAGGACAAGATCATTATCGAATCGGGACTGTCCTATGGAAGTGTGGTGGATGTGGTCGTTATTCCGGAGGAGTCGAAGAGCACTGCCGATAGCACCCGTCTCCACGTCATTGCGAGTTTCAATGAGAAGGAGTGCTTCCTGGAGAAGTCTTCCATTTCCTCCATCGCCGCTCTTACCGAAGCGTGCAATGCACTTCATTCTGTACTGTTTCACGGATAGACGGAGTTTGGTTTCGATTCATCAACCACGTATCTGCTGTTTTCAACCGTTTTGCTCCAGACTCTGGAGAGTGTGATTGCATGCAGTGAAGTGTTTGTTCTCCCTGTGGGGATGAGTCGTAAGTGTCACGCATAGATCCATCTGTCTCTTCCGGCCGATGCGCATCTCCACAGTCTCACGCTCTCCGACGAGCGTGAGGCAACGTCCGCTTCGCGTATCGAGGCTGGGTTCAGGAATCATGACTACAGCGTACTGAAGAAGATGCGTCTGCAATGTGATGATCATCGATGTCGGTTGAGTGCTAGACACCGTTCCTTCCACCCTCTTGGATGCCGTCGCTTCTGACTTCCAGAGTTATTCCCTGAATTCGCTCGAGTATCTCACCATTGACGGTTTTCGTGTCTGTTTTGGCTCATTTGCAGATGAAACGCCCTTCATGGAAATTGGCTTGTTTTCCGAAGAAGTAGCAGAGAACGGCGTTGCTGCTTCCCTTGCCTCTCTCGTTCTTCCATGTAGCACTTGTTCACGGATGACGAAAATAGGGTCGAAAGTGGGAGTGGACGGACTCGTGCGTGTTTTTGAGTCGATCCAATCCGTTCAGAGTGTGCTCCACCTTCACGAGGTGCATGTGAATTGTTGGGATCCCTCCCCATCCTAACACATAGCCTCATCCCTCGGCGCTTCGCTGCAAGAAGAACTCCGCTTCGTGCTGAGGGATCACGTGCTGGAGGGCATTCCCGTGTATTCAAATCGTTGGGGTCGTTGGGATGGGTGAGGTGTAGAGTCGCCCGTGTTGCCCGAGTCGATCGACGTGTCCTCGTTCTCTCCGCTTCTGTACATCCAGCGCCTGCACGAGGCGGAGAGTCAGCTGAGAGCCAAGGAGAAGGAGAACAGCGAGTTGATCGCGGAGAACGCGATGTTGAAGGTGGAGGTGGAAAATCTGAAGAAGCTTCTGCCCAAGAAGAAGACGAATCCGTTCGCTGGGTCGGAGTCGAGCGTTGTGAGGAAGACGAACCCGTTCGCTGGGTCGGAGTCTGAATCGAGCGTTGTAAGGAAGACGAATCCGTTCGCTCAGAGCGCGTCTGAGGCGGAGCGAGCGCAGTCTATTGTCAGAAGAAAGACAAACCCCTTCGCTACGGTCGCGGAAATAAGTGAGGCACATGAAACGCCCGACGCAAATGAAACCCCCGATGCAAATGAAACCCCCGAAACGAATGAAACACCGATGGAAACACCCAAACCCAAACTCCCGCCAATCCACCGCCGTGTGCGCGCACACAAGCCATCCGCGCCAAAGCCCGCCAAGCAGCCCGCCAAGCCGGACGAGTGGACGATGTCTGCCGCCACCGAGTCGTCCCTCCTACAGCAATACGCCTCGCTGTGCGACGGCGACAACGGCGTGCACGTGAGCACGATGCAGGAGGAGTTCGAGAACCTGGGTCTGGACGAGGCAACGGGGAATGAAATGTGAGTGATGGGAGACGAGGTCAGACGTAGCATTGCGTTGGTGTTGGAGGGAGAAAAGGAGGAATTCCTGAATCAGGACGAATTCTGCATTGCCATGTTTTTGGCTAACGTACAGTTGTTGTGATTCCCTCACTCACAGAGAGTGTGCGAGGGGAAACGCCTGCCCAAAACACTGCCGTTTTCGTTCAAGCAGAAGTTGAACGTGTCGGGGTCTGACGAATCCTCGTCCAGCGAGAGCGAGTCCTCCAGCGCGTACAGTGACTACAGCGATTATGATGACTACTCGTACAGTGATTACAGCTCGTACAGCGACTACAGTGACGACTCGGACGAAACGCCCCAAACGGGAACGCACGCCGCGTTCGCTCGGAAGCGTGTGGTGAAGGGTGTTGAGCCGGTTGCTCCGAAAGCGTCCAGTTCGACGAAGGAGGAGAAGCCGGTCGCGGCGGAGAAGGAGGAGAAGAAGGCGAGTTGGCGCATGAGCGAGGAGGTGAAGGAGACGCTGACGAAGGAGGTGTTCAACAAGGTGGCGCACGGGAGCGACGCGGTGGGCATCGAGGCGATCAAGGAGGTGGTGACGCAGAGCGGGATGGAGGAGAAGGTGATCGACGACGTGTAGGTGCGACTCCACGCTCTCACGGATAGCTGTGCTCTGGTCGCGCCCAACACCATGTCCTTCACACCCATCGAGTTCGCGGTGATCGTATTCATCCTGAAGAAGATCCAGCAGGGCGCGTCGCTGCCGAAACACTTGCCGTTGCCACTGCGTGGACTGCTGCCGAAGAAGGTGGTGGCGGCTCCCGCCAAGAAGATGTGGGATTTGAACGAGAAGAAGATTGAAGAGATTGGGGCGTTGTGGGACTCTGTAGCGAAGGGGAAGGACAAAATCGGCGTAAAATCGGCAAAGACGGAATTGTCTCAGATTTGCAAGAACCCGCCCATTTGCCGCCAAATGTAACTCCCATTTCCCTCTCTCACGCTCAGCCTCAATCTCGTCGTGTCGGACCGAGACACGCTCTCAAAGAAGGAGTTTGTCGTCGCAGTATTCATGGCCCAGGTGGCGTGCGCGATGCTGAGCTGACCCGTAGAAGTGGAACAAAGGTGCTAGCATCTCCACCTTCTTGCCTGCCGAGCTGAAGGAGTATTTGAAGGAGGATGTGGCGAGCGTTTCGTCTGACGAGGATGAAACGCCTGGTGCGAGCGCGCTGTTCAACTCGCGCGTGGTGGAGTCAGTGAAGGAGAAGGAGGAGGCGCCGACGTACCGCAAGCCCTCGTTCTCCATCTCCTCAGTCAACTCGGCGGGCTCGCGGTCGTCGCGGTCGTCGCGCAGTCGCCGATCGTCGATCAAGGACAACAACCCGGTGGACGTGCACCTGACGACGGACAGCGACTGGAGCGTGGACGAGGAGGAGGTGGACAAGGCGAAGAATGACGTCTTCGCCACGGTGGCGAATGAGGAGGGCGCGACGAAGGAGGAGGTCGAAGCGTACTTGCGCTCGGCTGGAGTGGGGGAGGAGGACGCGAATGCGATGTGCGTTGTGGAGGAGGCGGTTGAGGAGTAGTCTGGCGCTGGTGATGAAGGACCGAGCGTACCCCATGAACCGCTCGCAGTTCGCTGTGGTGTATTCGATAGCCCAGGTAGGTGAACGAGGCAGTGGTGACGTGAAGAGAGTAAGGACGGGAGCGAGAGTTCCGGAGAGGATTCCTGAGGAGCTGGAGAAGGAGCTGGCAGAATAGCGTTATTTGTTGGACAATCCGTTCATTGTGCTGTTGGGCGTTTCATTACACACCTCACATCGAACAAACACACCACTCACAGTACTGTTGCATTATCGTTTCATAGCTACACTCCCCGTTCTCCAACAACCCACACATGCCTTCTCCATCGTCATCTCCTACACATCACTTGAACACCCTACCCCTACGCTGACTGTTTCCAGCCACCCTGCTCTCGAACTCCCTCTCCACGAAGCAGTCCCAGTCACTACTCCTAACACCACGCATCCGCCTCCACGAATACCGCCAGCGCTTCGCGTCATACTCTCCCGTCGTCGGGAGCTCGTGACTCTCGTGCTTCACGTACATCACCGAATTCACCAGCATGTCGATCGCCACGCTCTGCGGGACCTGGGGAAGCAGGTACTCCGCCGAAGACGGCAGGAAGTCCGCGAGCGTGAACCACGGCTTCTTCTCCCCCAGCAGGTCGCAGCTACGCGTCAACCCCTCTCTCTTCCCTCACATGTTCATGTAAAACACGTCGAACGGGATGCACAGCACGCCCAACGCCTCCAAGTGCGCCTTCTACCCCTCACGCCACTCTCTGTCAGCCACCTGCGACAAGTAGAACTCGTAGATGCAGGAGCGGTCCACGCGCTCGGCGCCGTTCAGGTCCAGCAGGTGGAACCAGTACCGAATGGACTCGGGCGCGCGCTTGTTCGCGTCGGCGAGCAGAACGACTACGGTCACAGCCACGCCACACGGGTACAAATGAACTCTTCGTAACTCAACACTCCGGGCGTTTCCTTCACGAAGCACTGGCCCGCTCCCTCCATCAGCCGGGAGACCGTCAGATCCCTAATCGGGACAGGGTGAACAAAATGGTACGTAAAGCATTGGTTCCCGTACTGGCGAAGATCGTCTTCAGTTAAGAAGCCGTCGCTGTCCGAATCGAGCGCGGTGAAGGAGGTCCATATGACGTAGAAGGCCTGATAACTAAACCATCCAGACGATAGCTGCGCGGCTGCGTCGTCAACAGCACGCAGTTCAGCGATCAGGTCGCTGTGCTCCAATTCCTCTTCGGACACTTCCTGCAGATAGTACGCACTCGTCTACGAGAATTACCACAAAACAACTCGCACTCGAAACAGAATCACGCTCACTGTGGTGGTAATGAATGCGCTCTCCAGGTCAGCATCCGCGAGTTGCTGGCGCAGATACTCGTTGCTCTCGACAACCGCTATGCATAACACGCACGTTTAGGACGAACAGGAGACCAAGGAGCGCAAATCATCCCTGGAGATGGAATGGCTATTGGAGGAGAGCTAACCGTAATCCATTATCAGAAACAAAACGATAGTGAACACGGCAGATGATTCGGTGCGATTGTGCATGAACTGGGTGTAGAAGGACTTGTAGTCGGAGCAGAGAAGGAGAATCGGCTCGCTGGATGGCTGGCTCTGATAGTACAGTTCGCGCAAACGCGCCTGGAGGAGAGAAGAAAGAACCAGGGGCAGATGGAAGACGTCGCACAGCAGACGGTCACACACACATTTGTTGATGGACCCGACCAAATCCGCTCGGTTGTCTGCTGTCTTTGCGTTGCATCGCTTCATCTCTTCGTTGTACACTGCTTCAATCTGTTCCTACTCATGAGTCGCGCAATACTCACTAACAATTGGAATGCAAAACACGGTCCTTGTCCTCATGGACTCTATCAGAGGGATCTCCTAGCATTGATACCATATCCATCCAACTACACGATCCGAATGACAGGAACCCGTATCGCTTTCATCGCGATCAGCACCATCGACGCAAACCGTTGTGGATGGTTCGCTCTGTCTTTTCGTCACAATTGCAGTGCAATCCATACACATCCTCCTCGACAATACGCTCCTCTTCGAGATGATCGTCCAGTTTCCCCTACGATGAACTGACACAAGCAAGACTCACGAATCCTTCACCCCCGTTCAGGAAAAGAGAGTGCAGACGACTATTCCCCACTCGCAAGGAATCAAAGCGGAAATCCGTTTGAGAATCGCTTGTCTCCATGGTGCGAGACAAGGCACGTTGTTTCCGTGTGAAATGATGATTCTCTGTTTGGGAGTTAGACTCGTCAAAACCCGATCACAAGAAGACGACGCAAAACGCTGTCCATCATGAGTAAAACCGTGAAGATTCTATCGAAGGAGGGAAAGGAAGTGGAGATCAACGAGGAGGCGGCCAAAACATCAAAGTACCTGCAGACGGTTCTAAAAGAGGATCCTGAGTGCGGTAACATCAACACGTCCATCCCCTATGCTTCTCTTTTGCTTGCGAAGGATTTCTGTAAGAGTGGTTGGTGTTTCGTCACGCCTAGTGGAGTACCATGTGGACAAACCGATGGCCGCCATTCCCAAGCCACTCACGGACTATCAGAACTTCAGAAACAACATCGAAGACGACTTTGACAGCGATTTGGTGATGCGACTGAGCAGAGACGAAATCTTCGACCTCCTCTACACGGCGCAGACGCTCCAGAACGATTCTCTCGTGGCTCTTTGGTAGGGACAGTCGGCTGGGTTAACGGTAGTGCCGCGTACACGGCTAGCATGATCAACGGAAAGAACGTGACAGAGCTGCGCGAGTTCTTCCAGGTGGAGGATGATCTCACGGAGGAGGAGAAGTTGCAGATCGATAAGGAGAACGCGTGCTTCCGTATATAGTTGTATTCTAAAGCGTGTTTCGGAACAAACTCGTTCAAACGCAGTTGTTATGGTACAGAAGAACGCTGCTCTCTCCGAGTGCTATACGTAATGCAAGGCAGTGAGTCTGTACACAGCGTGTAGTTCGCTCGCGTCAGGGAGCCCCAAGGATAATCGGCGCTCTCGATTCGCTTGTTGTAGTAGAAGTCATCCAGCGAAATGAAGTTCTTCAGCGACTTCTTCCAGTACGTGTCCGTCCCGATGTGGATCCCATGAACTACACGGTCACACACGATCCAGGAGCTCACTCGAGTCGGTGGTATCCACCAGGATTCCGCGCTTCAGCTGAATGCTCCCCATGATCCAGTTGTCAATGTAGTAGCGTCCCAAAACGACCTTCCTGGTGCGATTCGCCAGCTCCGAGTACATCTGTCCGTAGTAGATGAAGTAGTCCTATTCATCGTGTGTAGCAATGATGGAGTACGGCTGAAAAGGGATTTCGCTGCTTTCCCGAAATGAAGGAGGACTCAAAGCCATGCTGATACGACTCAACCGTTGATGTGTCGATGCGCACAAACGGTACCTCGTTCACTCGGCCACACAAAAGCACCCCGTGATCAAACAGGGAAGAATCGCGTCCACTCCACAGTCCTTCAAGGACCTGGATGACGGAGGAAGAGAGAAGAATGTCGCCGTTCACATACCCGTAAAAGGAGGCACTGACCTCTCTCTCCAGGGACTGAACGAGGGAGGGGAAAACAGGCTTGTGGTACTTGTTTAGTCTACAGTGAAGACGATAGTGAAGAATAACTCGACATCGGGAAGCACCCGAATCCCGTACTCCTTCCCTAGCTCCTGTATCGTTTGACTCTCGCTGAAGATGACGACCTTCATGTTATACGAGCGCTGCAGCAACGAATAGGAACGCATAAAGAGGAGAATCGCCTCCGTTGGTTTCTACGGAACACAACAGCAGCGAAACGTACATTAGCGTACATAGTAGTACAGAGCGCAAGCAAATAGGGATGCTTTGTTTCAAGATTCGGACTCTCCGTATTCCTACTCGTGAAAGAGATGAGGAGAGGGGACAATAGCAAATAGTGATACGAATGGAACGCGTCTGAACGACAGTGCGCATTGTCGAGGTCAAACGCGTAACCGCTGTTCATGCGCACTTCCTGGTCCAACAGTCTGAAACGGATGCAGAACAGCATCATGGACTACGGATGAGACAGGAGGAGCAAGCGGTACGATCACGAGCAGACTGCCACAATAGTGCCAGTTCCTTAGCCGTTTGGAGGAGGGAGGAAACATAGCCGTACTGTTGTTGTGCCTCGGCGAATGGGAACGTGGATCGGAATCTGTGGGAGTGGTGGGAGTGGATAGTGATGTGTGGCTACGAATAATCACTGTGCAGTCCTTTGTTCTCCCGTCAATAATCGCTGTAACAAAGCTCCTTCAGCATGGGTATGATGCGTTTTGACTAGGATTGTGTTTCTGGTTGAGTGATTGCTGTGTAACGCCGGTGTAGGTATTTGCCGTGATTCTCGTCATAAGCGTCGTTTGACCGGTGGAAAGGTCGTGATTAACATCAAGAAGAGAAAGTTCGAGATGGGTC